>Ga0209066_10000392_pt1 | contig 65233 bp, 52 predicted proteins | sample All_14_2_FD_187198 | JGI IMG/M metagenome (GOLD analysis project Ga0209066, IMG submission 187198) | Freshwater microbial communities in response to fracking from Pennsylvania, USA - Allegheny Zone_MetaG_DW_15 (SPAdes) (version 2) ...
GCCGCCCCAGCAGCAGGCCCGCGAAGGGGCCTTCCGCCAGGGGCTGCAACAATCGCGGTATGATATCCGCGCCGGCCTGGATCATGGGTGCGTCCCGTCCCGGCGGATTGCCTGGATATTGCCGGCATAGGCAGCCGGACCGCCTTTGAAGACCGCGCTGCCGGCCACCAGCACATCCGCACCGGCCGCCACCACCTGGGCGGCGATGCCGGGCGCCACGCCGCCATCCACCTCCAGCCTTATATCACGGCCGCTGGCGTCGATGCGCCGACGCAGGGCTTCGATCTTGGCAAGCTGGGAGGAGATGAAGCTCTGCCCGCCAAAGCCCGGATTGACGCTCATCACCAGAATGAGGTCGACCATGTCGAGGATCGGATCGACCACTTCGACCGGCGTGCCGGGGTTGAGCGACACCCCCGCCAGCTTGCCCAGGCCGCGGATGGTCTGCAGTGAACGATGGATATGCGGGCCGGCCTCCGGATGCAGGGTCAGCACATCCGCCCCGGCCTCGGCAAAGGCCGCCAGATAGGCATCGACCGGTGAAATCATCAGATGCACGTCCAGCGGCTTCGTGGTCCAGGGCCGGATCGCCTTTACCACCATCGGGCCGATGGTCAGGTTGGGTACGAAATGACCGTCCATCACATCGACATGAATCCAGTCGGCCCCCGCCTCATCCACTGCGCGCACTTCTTCGCCAAGCCTGGCGAAATCGGCGGACAGAATGGAAGGGGAAATGAGGACGGGACGGGTCATGGTGGCTTCCGGACTGATCAGTATGGGTCGGTATCGGCTGAGATAGACCTTCTTGCCCCAGATTACACGCTCCGACCAGTATGGAAGCGGTTTTTTCATTCGAATGCGGCGTTTCTAAGGTAGGGTGGAGCAGGATGGCAGGGCCGGAAGGTCTGCATTCGGACCCGGATTTTGATAGTATTTGGATTGGTGTACATGACCGAGGGCCGAGAAATACCGCCGCTTTTTGCCGCGCTGCGGGCGACCTGGCCCCTGTTGCTGGGCGTCGCAATCCTGGTATTGGGCAATGGTCTGCAAGGGTCGCTGCTTGGCGTGCGCGCCGGGCTGGAAGGCTTCGCGGAGGGGCTGACAGGTCTGATCATGGCCGGCTTCTATGCCGGCTTCCTGATGGGATCGCTCGCCGTGCCGAAGCTGGTGCAGCGGGTGGGCCATGTCCGCGTGTTTGGGGCGCTGGCCTCGCTGGCCTCCGCCGCGGTGCTGCTGCATGTCATCTGGCTGAGCGTGCCAGGCTGGATCGTCATCCGGCTGGTGACGGGTTTCTGCTTCGCGGGGCTCTATATCGTCTGTGAAAGCTGGCTGAATGATCGTGCGACGAACGAGACGCGCGGGCAGTTGCTGGCCGTCTATATGGTGATCGTGACCGGCGGCATGGCGGTGGGGCAGTATCTGTTGACCCTGGCCGATCCGGGCGGTTTCGTGCTGTTCGCGCTGATCTCGATCCTGATCTCGGTCTGTCTGCTGCCGATGATGCTGGGGGCGGCCGCCCAGCCGGGCTTCCTGGCCCCCCAGGCCATGACGCTGAAGCGCCTGATCCGTGTTTCGCCCGCGGGTACTTTCGGCACCTTTCTGGCGGGGCTGGCCCATTCCGTGCTGTTGACCCTGTCGGTCGTCTATGCCGGGCGAATCGGCTTTGACCTGACCGACATCGCCAATTTCATGGCCGCCATGCTGATGGGGGCGGTGCTGCTGCAATTGCCGATCGGCCGGCTGTCGGACGGGACGGATCGCCGGCGGATCATCCTGGCCCTGTCCGTCATCGCGGCCATTGCCTGTGCGGCCCTGCCCTGGCAGGAAGGGGCATCCATCTGGCGTGCGATCCTGGCGGCGACCGCCATCGGGGGCATGAGCTTCCCGCTTTATGCCATCTGCGTCGCCTATGTGAACGACTATCTGCAGCCGCAGGAAATGGTGGGGGCTTCCGCCGGCCTCTATGTCATCTATGGGGTTGGTGCGACGATCGGCCCCTTGGTGGCGGGGCCTTTGATGCAGGCTTTCGGGCCGCTTGGCTTCTCGCTCTATCTTGCCGTCGCCCATACGGTATTGGCGGCTTTCGTGATCTATCGTATGACCGTGCGCGAGGCCGCACCAATTGAAACACAGAGCCCCTATGCCCCTATGCCCCTAAGGGCCGGCCAGATTTCGGCCCAGATGAACCCGGATGCGGAACTGCCAGCCGACGCGGACAAGCCGGTGCAGGGCGGTCCCATCCTTTCCCCGGACCCATGACAGCAGGATGCCATGACCATGACGGACGAAATTTCCGAGACGCTGCGGCAGCTTGAAGACAAGCTCGATACCCTGCAGGAACAGACCGATTGCGACCCGATGGCCCTGTCGGAACTGGATGGGTTCCTGGCAGCACTTGCCATTTGCCCCGCCACCATCCCCCCGGAGGAATGGGCCGGCCGGATCTGGAATGACGAGGAGGGGAACCCGCCCGTCTTCAAGCCGGGTCAGGCAGAGGCGATCATCGAACTGGCGCTGCTGCATCACGGTGACATTGTCCGGCAGTTGACGGAGAAGACCTATCTTCCCCTGCTGGAAATCGATCCGGAGGATGAATCCCTGCTCTGGCAGGTCTGGCTGGCCGGCTTCCTTCAGGCGCAGTCGCTGCGGCCGGAAGCCTGGGAACCCTTCTTCGATATGGAAGACGAGGAGACCAGCACGGCTACCGCCGGCCTGACCATGCTGGCGACCATGGCCTTCGGCGAAATGGAGGATATGGACGAGGATATGGAGGAGCTGGAGGAGATGGCCCCCGATGTCCTGCCGGTCTGGATCGATACGCTCTATGAGGCCAGCAAGCGCCTGAAGAGTGGCGAGGATGCCGGCGAGCGGGTTGGGAAGCCGCATTAAGTTTGTGCAGGCCCAGGATCTGATTTCCTCCTCGCTCCCGGCTCGTCCGGGCAGCGAGGAGGTTGCCTGAACGATAGCGCCCACCTTGTTCGCGAATGACAGCCGGCCCGACCCGCGTTCCCTCCGCCCATCCGGTTCGCGCCAGGTTCAACGGCCGGTGAATTTCGCCTCCCGCCTGTCCAGGAAAGCGCCCATGCCTTCCTTCTGGTCGGCGGTGGAGAACAGCATCTCGAACAGGCGACGTTCCATCAAAAGCCCGGTGGAGAGTGCCGCATCCGCACCCGCCAGGGTCACTTCCTTGGTCAGGCGGATGGCGACGGGCGGCAGGGCAGCGATCTTCGCGGCCAGGGCGAGCGCTCTGTCCAGTACCTGATCGTCCGGCACCGCCTCGCTGGCCAGCCCCATCTGGGCGGCTTCTACGCCGGAAATCGGCTCGCCGGTCAGCACCAGCTTCATGGCCTTGTATTTGCCCACCGCGCGGATCAGGCGCTGTGTGCCGCCGCCGCCCGGCATCACGCCGACCCGCACTTCCGGCTGGCCGAATTTGGCGTTCTCTCCCGCTACGATGATATCGGCGTTGAGCGCCAATTCGCAGCCACCGCCAAAGGCGACACCGCGCACGGCCGCAATGATAGGGATCGGGCAGCTTTCGATCCGGTTCCAGAAGCGCCGCACCTTCCGCGCCATGATGTCGACCGGTGTGTCGGTATGGATTTCTGCCAGATCCGCCCCGGCGGCGAAGGCTTTCTCATTCCCGGTGATGACGATGCAGCGCATGTCCGGGTCATCGCCCAGAGCTTCCACCAGATCGGCGAGTTCGTTCCTCAAAGGGGTGTTGAGGGCGTTATAGGCCTCCGGGCGGTTCAGCCGCAGCAGCCGGACGCCGTCGCACGGCGTCTCGCTCAGAACCAGGGGCATATCCTCTCCCTTCCCGCTTGCGTCTATTGTGTCGGGCAAGGCTAGGAAGGGAAAGGATATCGGACCAATGGATAGTTTGTATGGTAATTATTCAGAATGATGATGTTTACAGGCGCTGGCATAGCCCATACAGCTCCTCGCGCAGCCAGCGATGGCTGGCATCACGTTCCATATTCCTGTTCCAGATCAGATAGATCGGAATTTTCGGAAAATCGATGGGCGATTTCAGCATCTTGACCCGGAAATGCTCGACATAGAGCAGAGCCATACGCCGGGGCAGGGTGCAGATGAAATCCGTGCTTTTCACAATCAGGGGCATGGAGATGAAATGTGGAACTTCCAGAGCCTTATGCCGGGTGAGCCCGCGTTTCGCCAGTTCCCGGTCCACCATGGGGGCCTTCTGGGACAGCACGACATGGGGCATGGAGATATACTGATCGAGCGACAGCGTGTCGTGGATATGAGGGTGATCGACCCGCACCATGGAAACCAGTTCATCCGTCATCAGGCGCTGATTGACAAAGCCGTCGGCATGGATGCGGAAATAGTCGATCACCAGATCGATGGCGCCTTCGCGCAGATCCTCCTGAAGGGCAATGCTCTGTTTCGGCAGGATATGGGCGCGGGTATTCGGCGCGACACCGGTCAGCCAGTCCATGAAGCGTGGGGTGATCACCGCCTCCCCATAATCCTCTGCCGCGATGGAGAAGACCCGATCGGAGGAGGCATAGTCGAACTGCCCGCCCGGATTGCGCAGCGCGCTGGTGATGAGGTCGAGTGCCGGGCGGATTTCCCGGATCATCTGCTTGGCGCGCGGGGTTGGGATCATGCCCCTGGCACTCCGCTCGAAGAGAGGGTCGCCCAGGGTATCGCGCAGCCGGGCAAGCGCGTTGGAAACCGCAGGCTGGCTCATGCCCAGCCGCTCGGCTGCGCGGGTCAGATTGCTTTCGCTATAGATCGCCTCGAACACATGCAGCAGGTTCAGGTCGATGTTTCGCAAATTCATGATGTGAATAATGCCTATTCCGCACTTCAATTAGATTTATAATGTAGCGCAGCCTAGGCTTCCCAGCAAGGAATGAGGCCCACCCTGCGGCGAGACCGGCCGAGGGATGCGGTCCCTGAAAATGGTGTGTGTGGGAGGATGGCCGTGGCTGACGCTGATGCCAGAACTGTCTCTAAAATCGGAGTGATCGGTGCGGGCGCCATGGGGCGTGGCATTGCCCAGGTGGCGGCCCAGGGCGGCATGGATGTGGTCCTGATCGACACCAAACCCGGCGTGGCCGAAGAGGCCAGGGACTTTATCGAGAATATGCTGGCCCGCCTTGTCGAGAAGGGCAAGATGACGGTGTCCGAGAAGGAGGCAGCTGTTGTGCGCATCCAGGCGCGCTCGGACATGTCCGGATTGGAAGATGCCGATCTGGTGATCGAGGCGGTGGTGGAGAAGCTGGAGGTCAAGCGATCCGTCTTCGCCACGCTGGAAGCGATGGTTCGGCCCGACTGCATCCTGGCCAGCAATACCTCCTCCCTCTCCATCGCGGCGATTGCGGCCAAGGTGGAGGATGCCAGCCGGGTTGCGGGATTTCACTTCTTCAATCCGGTACCCCTGATGCGTCTGGTCGAAGTCATCGACGGCATCCGCACCGCCCCCTGGGTTGGGGCCACCTTGATGGCGGTGGGCAAGCGCATGGGGCGAATACCCGTTCATGTGAAGGACGCGCCGGGCTTCCTGGTGAACCAGATCGGGCGGGGCTACACCATCGAATCCGCCCATCTGCTGGATGAAGGAATCGCGGGGGCCGCCAATATCGACCGCATCATGCGCGATCTGGTCGGCTTCCGCATGGGTCCGTTCGAACTGATGGACCTGACCGGTCTGGACGTGACCCATCCCGCGACCGTACTGATCTTCGAGCAGATGATGTATGAGCCGCGCTTCCGCCCGTCGCTTGCCATGGATCAGCGCACGCTGGCGGGCATTCTGGGGCGCAAGACCAAGACCGGCTTCTATAGCTATGAAGACGGCAAACAGGTCGCGGTGCCGGAAGGGAAGCTGTCGGGCGAAATGCCTGCTACCGTCTGGGTTTCCGCTGCGAACGAGGCGGGGCGCACGGCCATTCTGAACGCAATTCAGGGCTGCAGTGTGACGGTGGAACAGGGGGCGCGGCCAAGTGGCGACGCGTTGTGCCTGGTAGCCCCGATCGGCATTGATGCCACCACGGCTGTCCTGCAGGAAGGGCTTGACCCCGCCCGCACGGTCGCGGTCGAAACCCTGTTTGCCATGGATAAGCGCCGGGTGGTGATGCCTTGCGCTGGCACCGATCCGGCGCGGCTGGCTTCCGCTGCCGCCCTTCTGTCGGCGGGTGGCGTTCCGGTCAGTGTGATCCGCGAAAGTGCGGGCTTCGTCGCCCAGCGTGTGGTGGCGATGATCGTGAATATCTGTGCCGCCATCGCCCAGAACGGCGCTGCAACCCCGGAAGATATCGATAAGGCGCCGACCCTGGCGCTGAACTATCCAATGGGACCATTCACCTTGGCGGATCAAATCGGTCCGGCGAATGTGCTGCGCATTCTGGAAGGGATGCAGTCGGTGCTGGGCGATCCGCGCTATCGGCCCAACCCATGGCTGGTACGCCGTGCCCGGCTTGGCCTTTCCCTGAAATCGCCGGAACCGATGGCGGTGTAAGGGGGGCAGGCCCTGCTGAGGCCGGGCCTTGATGATCTGGCGTAATTCTTGAGGTTCAAAGGAAGACAGGCATGCTTTCTGCGTATTTCTATGACGGTTTGCGCACGGCGTTCGGGCGGCATGGCGGCGGTCTTGCACCGATGCGCCCCGACGATCTTCTGGCCAGCGTCACCCGCACGCTGATGGAGCGTAATCCCGCCGCGCCGGGCCTGATCGAGGATATCGTGATCGGTTGCGCCAATCAGGCGGGCGAAGACAGCCGCTGTGTCGCGCGCCATGCGGGGCTGGTCGCGGGCCTTCCCATCGAAGTAGGCGGCACCGTCATCCAGCGCAATTGCGGCAGCGGGCTGGGGGCCATCGCGGCGGCGTCCCACGCCATCACGGCGGGTGAAGGTTCCGTCATGCTGTCGGGTGGAGTGGAAAGCATGAGCCGCGCCGCCTTTGTCATGTCCAAAGCCGAAACCCCCTATAGCCGGAATATCCAGATCTTCGATTCCGGGGTTGGTGCGCGCTTCCCCAATCCGAAAGTGGAAAAGGAGTTCGGCGACGACAACATGCCCCAGACGGCAGACAATCTGGCGGTGGAACATGGCCTGTCGCGGGAGGATTGCGACGCCTTCGCCTTCCGATCCCAGGACCGCTATGCCAAGGCCCTGGCTGACGGCTTCTTTGCGGAGGAGATTGCCCCCGTCGCCATCGCCCAGCGCAAGGGCGATCCGGTCATCGTCGATGCGGACGAACAGCCGCGTGTGTCCGGCATGGACACCCTGCAGAAGCTGCGGCCGCTCAATCCGGGTGGGGTGACCACGGCGGCCAGTTCGTCCGGCATCAATGATGGCGCGGTGGCGCTGCTGCTGGGCGATCAGGCAGCCCAGGAAAAGCTGGGGCGCGCGCCCCGGTTGAAGATTATTGCAACGGCTACGGCCGGTGTGCCGCCGCGCATCATGGGCTATGGTCCTGTGCCCGCCTCCCAGAAGGCGCTGGCGCGCGCGGGGCTGACGATTGCCGATATGGATGTGATCGAAATCAACGAAGCCTTCGCGGCGCAGGTCCTGGCCTGTCTGAAAGGCCTGGGCGTTGATTTCGCCGATACGCGCGTTAATCCCAATGGGGGGGCGATCGCGGTCGGCCATCCCTTGGGGGCGTCCGGCCCGCGCATTTTCCTGACCGCCGCACGCCAATTGGAGCGCACCGGCGGGCGGTACGGCTTGGTCAGCATGTGCATCGGCGTGGGCCAGGGTATCGCCATCGTGGTCGAGCGGGTGTGAGCGGGGGAATGGGCATGGCCGTGCAGCACAGCCTGGATGCGGAAAGCGGGAGCGAGGATTTCTCCGCCTTCACCGATCTGGGCGGGCAGTTCCAATGGGACGATCCGTTCCGGCTGGAGGATGAGCTGGCGGATGAGGAGCGGCTGATCCGCGATTCCGCCCGGGCCTATGCCCAGGCAAGCCTGATGCCGCGCATCCTGGAAGCCAACAGGGCGGAGGAGTTCGACCGTGCCGTCATGCTGGAGATGGGGGAGATGGGATTCCTCGGTGCCCCCATCGACGGCTATGGCTGCGCGGGCGTCAATTACGTGTCCTACGGGTTGGTGATGCGGGAGCTGGAGCGGGTCGATACCAGCTTCCGTTCCGCCTGCGGTGTGCAGACCACACTGTCGATGACACCGATCTACGCCTATGGCAGCGAAGCGCAACGCCGGAAATATCTGCCCAAAATGGCGACCGGCGAGCTTCTGGGCTGTTTCGGCCTGACGGAGCCCGATCACGGCTCCGATCCCGGCAGCATGAAGGCGCGGGCGCGCAAGGTGCCAGGGGGCTATCGCCTGACCGGCACCAAGATCTGGATCACCCATTCGCCCATCGCCGATATCCTGCTGGTCTGGGCCAAGGATGATGACGGTAAAATCGGTGGCTTCATCCTGGACCGCGATATGGACGGGGTTTCCACCCCCAAGATCCGTAACAAGTTTTCCGTGCGCGCCTCGGTCACCGGCGAAATCGTGATGGATAATGTGTTCGTGCCGGAGGGGAACCGCCTGCCTTACGCATCGGGGTTGGCGGCGCCGTTCGGCTGCCTGAACAATGCGCGTTTCGGCATCTGCTGGGGCTCGATGGGGGCGGCGGAATTCTGCTGGCATGCCGCGCGCAGCTATGTGCTGGACCGCAAGCAGTTCGGCCGGCCGCTGGCGGCCAATCAGCTGATCCAGAAGAAGCTGGCCGATATGCAGACCGAAATCACGCTGGGCCTTCTGGGTTGCCTGCATCTCAGCCGCTTGCGCGACCGCAAGCAGGCGTCGCCGGAGATGCTGTCGCTATTGAAGCGCAATTGCGCGGGCAAGGCGTTGGAGATCGCACGCCAGGCGCGCGACATGCACGGCGCCAATGGCATTGCCGACGAATTCCACGTCATCCGTCATGTCATGAACATGGAAACCGTCAATACGCTGGAAGGCACGCACGATATCCATGCGCTGGTGCTTGGCCGGGCCCAGACCGGCATCCAGGCTTTCCGCTGAGATGAAGAACGATAACGATAACAGGTGAGGCAACGCTCGTCATGGACCGCAGTTTGACAGCCCTGGTAAAACCCCGCGCCGTGGCCGTGATCGGCGCGTCTTCCGATCCGCGCAAGGTCAGCGGCCGCCCGGTCAGGCACCTGATCGACAAGGGCTATACGGGGCGGATCTATCCGGTCAATCCGAAGGCGGCCGATGTGCTGGGCATTCCCGCCATAGCCTCCATAGCCGATCTGCCGGATGGGGTGGATCTGGCGGTGATCGTGCTGCCGGCGACCGGGGTGGTGGATGCGGTGCGGGAGCTGGGCCTGAAGCGCGTGCCGACGGCGGTGGTCTTTGCCTCCGGCTTTTCCGAGGTGGGCGCGGAAGGCCGCGCGCTGGAGGAGGCGCTGCGCCAGGCGGGGCGGGAGGCCAATGTGCGCATCTGCGGGCCGAACTGCCTGGGTATGTTCAACGCCTTCGAGCGTGTGATCGCAACCTTCAGTCAATATGTCGATGGGGAGGTTCCGGCCGGGCCGGTCGCCTTCGTCTCCCAATCCGGGGCGTTTGGTACGGCGATCTCCGCCCTGGCGCGGGCGCGTGGCATGGGGCTGGGCTATTTCGTCAATACCGGCAACGAGGTCGACGTGACCTTTGTCGATGCCATGGCGGAGGTTCTGGGCGATGAGCGGATCAGGGTTGGCGCAGGCTATATTGAAGGATTGAAGGACGGGCCGGGCCTTTGCGCGCTGGCCGACAGATCCATGGATTTGGGCAAGCCCCTGGTGCTGACCAAGGTCGGGCGCTTCGGCGCGGGTGCACGCGCGGCTGCGTCGCATACGGGGTCCCTGGCAGGCGAGGATGCGGTGTTCGACGGCATCGTTCGTCAGAAAGGCATCATCCGCGCCCGGAACGAAGAACACATGCTGGATCTGGTGGAGGTGTTCTCCTGCTGCGGACTGCCGGCCGGTCGCGGTATCGGCATCGCCACGCAATCGGGCGGCGCAGGTGTTCTGATGGCCGACAGGGCGGAAGAGCTGGGGCTGGATGTGCCGTGCCTGTCCGACGCCACCCAGACGAAGATCCAGGCCTGCATCCCGGGTTTCGGCGCCACCGGCAATCCGGTCGATGTGACCGGGCAATTCGTGGCCGACCCGGCGATCCTGAGCGAAAGCGTGATCCATATGCTGGAAGACCCGGCAGTGGATATCGGCATCGTCTGGCTGCAATTGATGGACGGCCATGTCGATACGCTGCTGACGATTTTCAAGGATATCAAGGTGCGCGCGAAGAAGCCGTTCGTGGTGGCCTGGGTTGCGGCCTCCAAGGCCGCGCAGGACGGTCTACGTGCCCTGGATATCGCGGTGCTGCGCGGGGCGGAACCGGCGGTTGACGCGGTCCGTGGCCTGATCGAGTTTGCCGAGGCGCGGCGGCGCTGGCTGGCGGAACGCGATCTGTCCGTGAAAGCGGTCCGTCCTACCGTGATCGAGCTGCCCGCTGCGGGCGGTGTGGTGGACAGCATCACGGCCAGCGATCTTCTGTCGGGGCTGGGTGTGCCGATGGCGCCGATCCGCCTGGCCCGCACGGCGCAAGACGCTGCGCAGGCCGCACAGGCGTTGGGCTTCCCAGTGGTGATGAAGATTGAATCGCCCGACATCCTGCACAAGACCGATGTCGGCGGAGTCAGGCTGGGCCTCGCCGATCCGCAATCCGTGCGCGACACTTTCCAAGCCATGACGCGCGACGTGGCGGCGAGGAAGCCCGACGCCCGCATCGATGGCGTGGTGCTTCAGCCCATGATGCAGGGCGAGGCCGAAATGGTCATCGGCCTGCAGAACGATCCGATCTTTGGCAATGTCGTGATGGCCGGGCTGGGCGGTGTCCTGATCGAGGTGTTGAAGGATGTCGCCTTCGCCAAATGCCCGGTCACGCCGGGAGAGGCGGAAGCCATGATCGACCGTCTGGCGGGCAAGGCGCTGCTGGAGGGCGTGCGCGGGCGCAAACCGGTCGATCGCAAGGCGCTGATCGATACGCTCTGCCGCGTGTCGCGCTTTGGGGCGGCGACGGAAGGCCGGCTGCAGGAACTGGATCTGAACCCCGTGATGCTGGGCGCGCAAGGCGCTGCCTGCGTCGATGTGGTGATGGTCCTGACGGAAGAGATGCCTGCCGGGGAGGCCATACGCGCTTCGGCATGAACCGGCCGGTTCCGGGGGATTGGAACCGGCTGCAACAGCGACGGGAAGGAGGAAGACCCAGGAGTGTTTCTGCGCCGGTTCGCCAAGCACCGGCCGCACGGCAATAACCATTCGAACCGGAAACACAGATCCGATTTCCGCCCAATGCCGGTCTTCCGGCGGGAGGTGGGGCCAACAAGGATCGAACTAGGGAGGAGATTTAGGATGGGTTATGCGTTCAAAACCATGATGGCCGCCGGCGCGCTGGCCATGAGTGTCTCGGGTGCTGCCAAGGCCGCGGATTATAGCCTGATTTCCGCACCTTTCGGCAGCGGTTCCTACGTGCTGGGGGCGGCCCTGGAACAGATCGTTTCCGCCAATAGCACCGAGCTGCGCATCAGCCACAGCGAGAGCCCCGGCTTCGTGTTCAATCTGCAGCAATTGCAGAAGAATCCGGATCTGCGCAAAACCATGATCATCGGCACGGGGCGTGGTACGGCGACCCTGGCCGCGGAAGGGGCGGCGCCCTTCACCGAAAAGATGCCGCCGATCAAGGCGCTGGCGAACTACAACCTCGGCAGCAATTTTCTGGTAACCCTGAAGGATGACATCAAGACGCCGGCCGATCTGAAGGGCAAGCGCGTCGGGCTTGGCCGCCGGCCGCAGATCAACTGGACCATCCAGCCGGAAGCCATCCTGCGCAACGGTGCCGGGCTCGGCCAGGATGTTACGGTGGAATATCTGGGGCTGAATGAAGCGGTTGCAGCCCTCTTGGACGGCCAGGTCGATGCCGCCATCGTCGGCGGCTATTTCGAGCCCGGCAACTTCAAGATGGAAATGTCGCCGCACACCACGGAATTCCTGGCGGCGGGCCGCAAATATCATTTCCTGTCCTGGGGCCAGCCGCAGGTGGAAAAGGCGATAGCAGCCGGCATGCCGATGTCGGCAGTCACCATCCCGGCCTCGTCCCTGCCCGGCAGTGACAAGCCGCTCGAAGGCTTTGCCGACACGATTTCCTGGGGCGTTTCGGAGGAGTTCCCCGAGGACGCCGCTTATCAGATCGTCAAGCTGTTGATCGCCCATGTGGGCGAGTTCGAGAAGTATCATGCCCTTGGCAAACTGATGACCAAGGAATCCTTGCCCTATGGCTGGGCGGTCGCGGAACTGCATCCCGGCGCGCTCCGGGCCTATCGTGAAGCCGGGCTGGTGAAATAGCCGACCGGTCTTCATCCACCACCCGGGTCGGATGCGCTCCCGCCCCGGGTGGTGCGATGGCGGGCAAGATTGTCCGCAGGCAGCAAAGCGTCTCAGCAAAGTTCCATGCGCCGGACGAAAGGTGCAGTGCCATGACGACATCGAAGATCCTGGATAATGTCCTTATAGCCGTCGGCCTTGCCGCCTTCGGCTATCACATGCTGATCACGCAGGTTCTGCTTGTTGGCTCCTATGAGCATCAGACCATCCATTTGATGATCGTGCTGGTGCTGATCGCGCTCAGCGCCATGAAGGTGGCGGCCAGACCGCTGTCCTATGTACTGCCGGTCATCCTGCTGATCGCGGGACCACTTGCGACGGCCTATGTGCTGATCAATCTGACCCATCTGGAAATGGTGATCGGCTTTCCCGAACCGATGGATGTGCTGGTCGGCGTCGTCCTGGTTCTGGCGGTGATCGAAGGGACAAGGCGCGCCTGGGGCATCATCCTGCCGATCGTGGTGATGATCTTCATCGCCTATTTCTTCCTGGGCCATCATTTGCCCAGCCCGTTCTTTCATCGGGAATTCAAGTTCGCCTTCGTCATGTCCTATCTCAGTGTCGGGCTGTCCGGCATTTTCGGCAGCTTCCTGTCGATTTCCGCCAACTACGTTTTCCTGTTCGTCGTCTTTGGCACGCTCTTGGAAATCCTGAAGGTGAACGAGCTGTTCGCCGAGCTGGGCAAGGCGGCAGGCCGCGTGATGCGTGGCGGGCCGGGCCAGACAGCCGTGATCTCCAGCGCGCTTGTCGGCACCGTCACCGGGGCTGCGGTCGCCAATGTCGTGATCACCGGGGCCTTTACCATCCCCTATATGAAGCGGGTCGGCTACAAGCCGCATGTCGCCGCCGCCATCGAGGCGACGGCATCGACAGGTGGGCAGTTGATGCCGCCGGTGATGGGGGCGGCCGCCTTCCTGATGGCCTCTTTCATGGGCGTGTCCTATGCCTCGGTCATGCTGGCTTCGCTGATCCCGGCTTTGCTCTATTTCTGGGGTTGCATGCTGTCGGTGCAGCTGATTGCCGTGCGCTCCGACATCGTGGTGCCGAAGGAGAAGATCGATACCGGGCTGATCCTGCGCCGGTTGCCGCTTTTCCTGACCCCGCTCATCCTTCTGGTCGGGATGCTGATGATGCAGTATTCGGCCAATCTGGCCGCGTTCTGGGCCATCGTGGTGGCGATTGGCATCAGCTATTCGTCCCGCGAGACAAGGCCGTCGCCGGGCGATCTTTGCCGCTGTTTGGCGCGCGGCGCGATGACGGGGGCACAGATCGGCGTGGCGCTGGCCTGCGTCGGCATGATGGCGCAGACCCTGATCACCACCGGCATGGGCACCAAGATCGCCAATCTGGTGGAAATCCTGAGCGGCGATCAGCTCTGGCTCGCCCTCATCATCACCATGTGCGTCTCCATCGTGCTGGGGCTTGGCATTCCTACCTCGGCAGCCTATGCGCTGGTTGCCGTCGTCGTTGTCCCGGTTCTGGTGCGGATGGGGGTCACGCCGATCAGCGCCCATTTCTTCGCCTTCTATTTCGCGGTGGTCTCCTCGATCACGCCCCCAGTCGCGATGGCGTCCCTGGCGGCAGCGGGATTGGCGAAGGCCGATTACATGAAGACCTCGCTCATGGCCTTTCTGATCGCGCTCGGCGGGTTCACCATCCCGTTCCTGGTCATCTATAATCCCGTCCTCGTCCTGGAACCGGTTGACTGGACCAATGGCATCTTTGCGCTGATCGCCATTCCCATCGGCATGACGGCGCTGACCATGGCGATTTTCAATTGCGGCCTGCGCGTGTTTAAGCCCTGGGAGCGCGCCCTGGCTGTGCTCTGCGCCGCACTGATCCTGGGTTTCGTGGTGTTGCGACAGGATACCAGCCATAGCTATGAATATCCGGTGCTGGCGTTGGGGCTGAGCTGCTTTGCGGCTCTCCTAACCCTGCAATGGCGCAAGGGTGGCGATGGGAAGGCGCGGAAGCAGCCTGTATCGGAGACCCTGATCTGAGCCTCGGAGCCCCTTCGACTGACCGCGTTTGATCCGTTCGAGGCCATGGCCGGCTAATGTCCCCCGCGCATGCGGGAATGATCCTTCGTCGATCTGGTGGCCGGGCGCAGGTAACTACGTTCCCCGAACATCGCAGGGATGGTTCAGTCCGGGTTGTGAGATTGCCTGCGTTCAAGGCGTTGGTCGGCAACGGCATAAAAGCCCCATAAAGGTTTTATGCCGATTTTTCGGCTGCTGCCCGCAACGCATATCGCGATTTGATGGCCGAACGGGACATGGTCCAACTGCGGCCATCGGGGCCGCTTTTGCCAAGGTCCGGTTCGGACGGGAGGTTCCCATGGCCCTGGATTACGTCATCGGTGGCACGGTTGCGGCCATTCTGCTGGCCTATCTTGCCTATGCCCTATTCTGCCCGGAGCGCTTCTAGCGCTTTTTCCCGGCACTCTATTTCGGAGACATCATCATGCTTTCGACGCGCAGCACGATGCTGCTCGACGGGAAGCTCGTGCGCGAGGCGCTGAAGGCTGCCCTCGCCAAGCTTGATCCCCGTCGCCTGTTTCGAAATCCCGTCATGTTCGTAGTGGAAATCGGGGCTGCTCTTTCCACGCTCGCCTTTCTGCGCGATCTGATGTCCGGCGGCGGCGAACCGGTCTTGACCGGTCAGATCGCCGCCTGGCTCTGGTTCACCGTGCTGTTCGCCAATGTGGCGGAAGCCGTGGCGGAAGGACGGGGCAAGGCCCGGGCGGACAGCCTGCGCTCCACCCATCAGGAAACCCAGGCCAAGCGGCTGGAAAGCCTTGCCGCCGAACGGTTCGATCTGGTGGACAGCTCGACGCTGAAAATCGGCGATCTGGTGCTGGTCGAGGCTGGCGACATCATCCCCGCCGATGGCGAGGTGGTGGAGGGGATCGCCTCCGTCGATGAGGCGGCCATCACGGGCGAATCCGCACCGGTCATCCGCGAAAGTGGCGGCGACCGATCCGCCGTCACCGGCGGCACGCGCCTGGTGTCGGACTGGATTCGCATGCGCGTGACGGCCCGGCCGGGCGAAAGCTTCCTGGATCGCATGATCGCCATGGTGGAAGGCGCGAAGCGGCAGAAAACGCCTAATGAGATCGCCCTGAACATCCTCCTGGCCGGCATGACCATCATTTTCCTGATCGTCGTGGTCACGCTGCAACCCTTTGCCACCTATGCCGGCACGTCCATCCCGGCGGTCTACCTGATCGCGCTTCTGGTGACCCTGATCCCGACCACCATTGGCGGGCTGCTATCGGCCATCGGCATTGCGGGCATGGACCGGCTGGTCGCAGCCAATGTGATCGCCAAATCCGGCCGTGCGGTGGAGGCGGCGGGTAATATCGACACGCTCTTGATCGACAAGACCGGCACCATCACCTATGGCAACCGCATGGCCGATGCCTTCCTGCCGCTGACGGGTGTCGCCGGGCGCGATCTGGCGGAGGCGGCCACGCTGGCATCGCTGAGTGACGAGACGCCGGAAGGTCGTTCCATCGTGGATCTGGCCCGTCTGCGCCATGGCCTGTCGCCCGATCCGCGCCGGGTGGTGTCCTTTATCCCGTTCCGTGCCGAGACCCGAATGAGCGGTGCCAGCCTGCGCGATGGCGAGGTGCGCAAGGGGGCGGTCGACGCGATGCTGTCCTATGCCGGACAGAAAAGCTCGTCCGAATTGCAGCGGCTGGTCGAGGGTATCGGCCGGGCAGGCGGTACGCCCATCGTGGTGGCCCGTGACCGGCGTATCCTGGGCGTCGTCCATCTGAAGGACATCGTGAAACCCGGTATCGCCGAACGTTTCGCGGAGCTGCGCCGGATGGGCATCCGCACCGTGATGATCACGGGTGACAATCCGTTGACAGCGGCGGCGATTGCGGCGGAAGCCGGGGTGGATGATTTCCTGGCCGAGGCGACACCGGAAAAGAAGCTGGAATGGATCCGCAAGGAACAGGCCGGCGGGCGGCTGGTCGCCATGTGTGGCGATGGATCGAACGACGCCCCGGCCCTGGCCCAGGCTGATATCGGGGTTGCCATGAATGATGGCACCCAGGCCGCGCGCGAGGCTGCCAATATCGTCGACCTGGACAGCGATCCCACCAAGCTGATGCAGGTGGTGCGCATCGGCAAGCAGCTTTTGATCAGCCGCGGGGCGCTCACCACCTTTTCCATCGCCAATGATGTGGCCAAGTATTTCGCCATCCTGCCGGCCCTGTTCGTCACGGCCTATCCAGCCCTGCAGGGGCTGAATGTGATGGGCCTGGCCAGCCCGCAAAGCGCCATTCTGTCGGCCGTCATCTTCAACGCGCTGATCATCATCGCGCTGATTCCGCTGGCAGTCCGTGGGGTCCGCTTTGCGCCAGCCAGCGCGGCGGCGCTCCTGCGGCGAAACCTGCTGGTCTATGGGCTGGGTGGGCTGCTGGTCCCCTTCATCGGCATCAAACTGATCGACATGGCGGTGTCCGCGCTGGGCCTGGCCTGACGCGACCGCGCCTTTCTTCTGGAGAACACTCATGCTCCCGGACTTTCTATTCGTGGCGCTTCTGCTTGGCGGAACCGCGCTTCTGTCCTGGCCGCTCGGGCGCTATATGCGCTGGGCGATGGACCCCGCCGGAAGGCGGGACGGTTTGACGACGCTGTTCCAGGATATTGCCGGGCCGCAGGCCCGCAGCCAGCAGGGCTGGAAGGGCTATGCCCTGACCATGCTGGTCTTCAACGCGATCATGTTTGCTGCGGTCTTCGCCTTGCTTGGCCTGCAACAATACCTGCCGCTGAACCCGGATGGGATGGGGTTGGTCAGCCTGGACCTGTTGTTCAACACGGCTGCATCCTTCACCACCAACACCAATCTGCAGCATTATTCCGGGGAAAGCACCTTCAGCTACTTGTCCCAGCTTGGCGGGTTGATGTGGCTGCAATTCGTTTCCGCCGCGACGGGGCTTGCCGTGCTGGCCGCGATTGCCCGCGCCTTGTCTGGGCGGGAGGCGATGGGCAATTTCCTGGTCGATGTGCAGCGCGCGGCATTTCTGGTGTTGCTGCCATTGGCCTTTCTGGTGGCGGTGCTGCTGGTCGCGGGCGGCGTGCCGATGACGCTGGACGGCGCGGTGCAGGCCACCACGCTGGAAGGCATGGCGCAGACCATCGCGCGTGGACCGGTGGCGGCTTTTGTCGCGATCAAGCAACTGGGCACGAATGGCGGCGGTTTCTTTGGTCCCAACTCAACCCATCCTTTTGAAAATCCCAGCTTCTGGACCAATGCGGTGCAGATGGTCTGCATCATGCTGATCCCGATGGCCTGTGTCTGGATGTTCGGCCGGATCCTGGGAAAGATGCGCCATGCGGCCGTGATTTTCACGGTGATGGGCCTGTTGCTGCTGCTGAAGATCGGGACCGCCGTCTATTTCGAAGCGGCCCCGACCCAAGCCTTCGCGCAGCTTCCCATCACGCAGGAGTTGGGCAATCTGGAAGGCAAGGAGCTGCGCTTCGGCCCGATCTCCGGCCCGGTCTGGAGTGTGCTGACTACCGCCACTTCCAACGGCTCTGTCGGCGCGATGCAGGACAGCCTGAACCCGATGACCGGCCTGGTGCCGATGGTCGGCATGTGGCTGAACGCCACCTTCGGCGGGGTGGGCGTCGGCATGGTCAATATGCTGCTTTATATCGTGGTAGCCGTCTTCCTGGCCGGCATGATGGTCGGGCGAACACCGGAATATCTGGGCCGTAAGGTGGAGGCATTCGAGGTCAAGCTGGCCATCCTGGCCATGCTGGCGCATGCCCTGTTCATCCTGGGCGGGACGGCGCTGTTCGCCGCCACTTCCTGGGGCCAGGATACGCTGGCCAATACCGGTCCGCATGGCTTTTCCGAAATTCTGTACGAGTTCAGCTCGGCCAGCGCCAACAATGGTTCCGGCTTCGAAGGGCTGGGCGACAACACGCCGGCCTGGAATGTCGCCACCGGCATCGTAATGCTGCTGGCCCGCTTCATCCCCATCGTGCTGCCACTTGCCATGGCCGGTGCCCTGGCGGCGAAACGCCGCGCGGCTGATACGGCCGGTACCTTGGGGGTGGAGGATGCGACCTTCGGCATCATGCTGATCGCCACCATCCTTGTCTTCGGCGCGCTGACCTTTTTTCCGGCGGCAGCGCTGGGGCCGGTCGCCGAACACTTCACCTTTATGCACTGACGGAAAGGAAGGGCTGCCATGTCCAACCTGATTGCAAGTCTTCGTGTCGCCGCCGCCACCATGCTGGTTTGCGTGCTGGGCTATAGTGCCGCCGTGCTGGGGGTGGCGCAGCTTTTCCCGGCAACCGCGCGGGGATCGTTGATCACCGCCTTGGATGGCAACGTGATCGGCAGCCGCCTGATCGGGCAGAATTTCAGCACGCCCCGCTATTTCTGGCCGCGTCCTTCCTCCGCCGGTAAGGGTTATGACGGCATGGCTGCGGCAGGCAGCAATCTGTCGCCGACCAGTGCGAAACTGACCGCACGGGCGGAAGGGCTCATCGCGCGCTATGGTGCCACGCCGGAGAATCCGCTGCCTGCGGGTCTGGCGGCGGCATCGGGCGGCGGGCTTGATCCGCATATCAGCCTGCAGGCCGCTTTGTTCCAGGCGCCGCGCGTGGCGGCTGCCCGCAACTTGTCTGCCGGCCAGGTGGAAACCCTGGTCCGCGGCATTGCCATGCCGGCCGGGGGCTTCCTGGCGCCCGACAGCATCGTCAATGTGCTGGAACTGAACCTCGCCATGGACGCGGCTTTCCAGCAATGATGAGGTGGGGCGCCGGGCAGCCGGCGCCTCTTTTCAGGGGAACGCGATGTCGGATGAACAGTCGAGACCGGAACCCGACGCCCTGCTGGCGGAAGCCAAAAAGGAAGGGCGGGGTCGGCTGAAGATATTCCTGGGCGCCTATCCCGGCGTAGGAAAGACCTATGCGATGCTGGAAGCGGCCCAGGCCCGCCGGTTCGAAAAGGTCGATGTGGTGGTCGGCATCGTGGAAACCCATGGCCGGGTGGAAACCGAAAGGCTGCTGCATGGATTGGACGTGTTGCCGCGCCGGCGCATGTTCTATCGGGGGCGCGTCTTTGCCGAGATGGATATCGATGCCCTGCTGCAGCGGCGACCGAAGCTTGCCATCGTCGACGAGCTTGCCCATACCAATATCGACGGTAGCCGCCATGTGAAACGCTGGCAGGATGTGGACGAGTTGCTGGCGGCCGGCATCGACGTCTATGCCACGCTGAACATCCAGCATCTGGAAAGCCTGAATGATGTGGTGGCGCGCATTTCGCGGGTGCGTGTGCGCGAAACCCTGCCCGACAAGGTGCTGGAAGTGGCTGATGAGATCGAGCTGATCGATTTGTCGCCGGATGATCTGATCCAGCGCCTGCGTGACGGCAAGGTCTATATGCGTGATCAGATCGGCCGGGCCGTCCGCCACTTCTTTTCCAAGGGCAATCTGACCGCCTTCCGCGAGCTTGCGATGCGGGTCGCGGCCGAGCGGGTCGATGCCCAGTTGATGAACTTCATGCGCGCCCATGCCATTCCCGGCCCCTGGCCGACCCAGGAACGGCTGCTGGTCTGCATCAATGAATCGCCGATGGCCAAGCAACTGGTGCGCACTGCCCGACGGATGGCGGAGCGTTCGCGCATTCCCTGGATCGTGGTCAATGTGCAGACGCCGCGCCACGAAACCCTACCGGATGCGGCGAAGGACAGGATCGCCGAAGCCCTGCGTCTGGCCGAAAGCCTGGGGGCGGAGGTGGCGAACCTTCCGGCGGAATCCGATCTGGCGGGGGAGATTTTGCGCTTTGCAGTGTCGCGGAATGTAACCCGCATTCTGCTGGGCCGCCCCCGCAAACGGCACTGGACCAGCCTGTTTCGCGAGAATGTGGCGGATCGGCTGCTGGAGAAGGCGGATGGGTTCGAGGTTACCATCGTATCACCGGATCGGGAGCAGGCCGCTTCCCATCGGATGGAGGCGGAGGCGCCGCGCGGCTCTTTGGACATGAAAGCCTATGGCTGGTCCAGCTTGGCCGTTGGGATCGCGGCGGCGGTTGCCTATGGCGTGGAACAGGTATTGCCGCTGCCCAACATATCCCTGGTGTTCATGACGGCCGTGTTGCTGGTCGCGACCCGGTTTGGGTTGTGGCCGTCGATCTATACGGGGCTGTCCAGCTTCCTGGCCTATAATTTCTTCTTCACCACGCCGTACTACACCTTCTCCGTCACCTATCACGGCGAATTGCTGACCATTCTGTTCTTCCTGGCGGTGGCGGTGCTGGTCGGGAATCTGGCTGGCCGGCTGAAAGCGCAGGTGGAGGCGATGCGCAGCACGGCCAAGCGCACGGCCAATCTGTTCGATTTCAGCCGGCGCATCGTGGCGGCCGCCTCGCTGGACGATGTGTTGTGGGCGGCAGTGCATCATGTCGCCTCCACATTGCAATGCCAGTCCATCGTGCTGTTGCCGAAGGGGGAGGGCGGGCTGGAAATCGCGGCAGGCTTCCCGCCGGAAGACCGGCTGTCCTCCACCGATCGGGGGGCGGCCGATTGGGCCTGGAAGCATGAACGCGCCGCTGGCTGGGCAACCGATACCCTGCCCGGCGCCGGCTGGCATTTCCTGCCGCTGAAGACCCAGCGCGGGCTGGTGGGGTTGCTCGGCATCTCCTTCAAGCAGAACCTGCCCGACAAGCCGGGCCTCGCCCCGGATCAGCGCCGCCTTCTGGATGCGCTGGTCGACCAGGTCGCCGTTGCGGTGGAACGCGCCAATCTCGCCAGCGATATCGAGGAGGTGCGTGTCCTGACGGAGACGGAGCAGCTTCGTTCCGCGCTCCTCTCCTCCATCTCGCATGATCTGCGCACGCCGCTGGTGTCGATCATCGGATCGGCCACGACCTTGTCCGGTCATGAGGTGACGCTGACGCAGGAGGGGCGCGAGGGCCTGGTGCAGACCATATTGGAGGAGGGGGAGCGGCTGAACCGCTTCGTCCAGAACCTGCTCGACATGACGCGGCTGGGCTATGGCGCGCTGGTGCTGAACCGGGAATGGGCCGATCTGCGGGAAATCGCCGGGCGGGCGATCCGGCGGCTGGACAAGCTGCTGATGGCCTATCATCTGGAGCTGGATGTTCCGGCCGATCTGCCGCCGGTACGCGTCGATCCGGTGCTGATCGAACAGGTGCTGGTCAATCTGCTGGACAATGCCGCCAAATATTCGCCGCCCGGCGGTCGCATCGTGCTGCGCGCCTGGCGAGACGGGGACAATCTGGTCACGGAAGTCTGCGATCAGGGGCCGGGCATAGCGCCGCATTTCCGCGAGGCCGTGTTCGAACAGTTCTACCGGGTGCGGGCGGGCGACCGTCAGACGGCGGGTACGGGGCTTGGCCTGTCGATCTGCCGGGGCTTCGTGGAAGCCCATGGCGGGCATATCCAGGCGGGCCACGCGGTTCAGGAAGGCGGGGCGATGATGTCCTTCACGCTTCCGCTGGAACCCGGTCCGCAGCTAGAAGCAGATGCGATCTCTGACCAGGACGGAGTGGATGGTGAGCGAGCCCGGCACGCGCATTCTGATCGTCGATGACGAAAGCCAGATTCGGAAGTTCTTGCGGATCAGCCTGTCCGCCCATGGCTATGGCGTGGTGGAAGCCGTGCGGGGCGAGGATGGCATTGCGAAATGCGCCACCGAAACGCCGGATGCGGTGATCCTTGATCTTGGCCTGCCCGACATGGACGGGCGCGAGGTGATTGCGCGTATCCGCGAATGGTCGAGCGTGCCCATTGTCGTGCTGTCGGTTCGGGCGGGTGAGGCGGAAAAGGTGGCGGCCCTGGATGCCGGTGCCAATGATTATGTGACCAAACCCTTCGGCATTGCCGAGCTGCTGGCGCGGTTGCGGGCCGTGTTGCGGGCAAGGCGCGGTCCGATGGAGGAAGCGCCGTCGGAAATCCGCACCGGTGACTTGCTGGTGGATCTGGCGCGGCACGAGGTGCGGCTGGCGGGGGAGTTGGTGAAGCTCTCGCGCAAGGAGTTCGATATTCTGCGCGTTCTGGCCCAGAATGCCGGGCGGATCGTCACGCATCAATATCTGCTGCGCGAGGTCTGGGGTGCGGCACAGGAGCAGGAAGTGCAGTATCTGCGCGTCTATATCGGTCATCTGCGCCAGAAGCTGGGTGATGATTCCGCCAATCCCCGCTACCTCCTGAACGAGCCCGGCGTGGGCTATCGGCTGCTGACGCCGGAATTCTGATGGCGCAATAAGGACCCCGTCGCGATTGGGAGGTCGGCAGCCACGCGCTTCGCGCATGCGGCGCGCATTATCGCTGGTCGAAATGCAGGCCTTGGCGGGGTGCGATGCGGGCTCCATCCGTCCTCACGATGCGACTATGTTAGGACAGTGAACTGCTCTGGATTTGTCGGACGGTGATCCGGGTTGGTGGCACGGCCATGGATTGGGTTTTCAGAGCTGCATAAAAGTTTGCTTCGGCGTCGACGAGCGCAGACACTATCGCTCGGAAAGACGAGGACAGAACCAGCGTTTTCATTGGAGCCTCCGGAGCCGCATGACATGGATCCGGCCCCTGCCGTTTGACCAATCCTGTTTTCCGTCATGTCGTTCAAGGACCCCTCATGAGCCTTGCATCCGTTTCGCCGCCTCTGCGCTATTTCTATGAAGTTGCGAAAGCCGGGTCTTTCCGTCAGGCGGCGGAAAGGATCAACATAGCGGCCTCCGCGCTTAATCGGCAGATCACGCTATTGGAAGCCGATCTGAAGGTCACCCTGTTTGAAAGACGGCCGGGGCGAGGGCGATTGCGGTTGACCTCCGCCGGGGAAATCCTGCTGCACCGGGTGCGGCTTTCGATGAACGAGCTGGATGTAGCCAGATCGGCGATCGATTCCCTGAAGGGCATGAAGCGCGGCGTCGTCTCGCTGGGGGTCAATGATTCCATCAGCCATGATTTCCTGCCTTTCTTCCTGGCGGATTTCAACAAGGCCTATCCGCATATCGACTTCCAGATCACGGTGGATAATACGCTTGCCTTGCTGGACCTGATCGAGCGGGACGAGGCGGATGCGATCCTTGCTTACAACATGCCCCTGCGCAGCAATCTGCGCACGGTCATCAGTTTTCCCATGGGCATGTGTGTGCTGGTGTCGGATGATCATCCACTTGCGCAGCGTGACACGCTGCGGCTTTCGGATTGTGTCGGCTATCCGATCGCCATCCCCGACGATTCCATGGTGCTGGCGCAGATCCAGAAGCAGATGCTGACGCGGATGGGCGATACCCGCGCGATCCTGAAGACCAATTCTTTCGAACTGATCCGCGATGTCGTGGCCTCCGGCATGGCGATCAGCATCCAGACCCATTTCCTGCTGTCGCGCGATCCGCATCGCCGCAATGTTCGCTCCATTCCTTTGACGGACAATTATCGGCTGGACCATGCTTTGGCCTGCTGTGTTCGCGCCGGACGGGAATTGCCCGTCGCAACGGCCGTTCTGGTGGAGGCGCTGAAGGATTCCCTGCTGAACGAAGCCAAGCGAGAGCAGATTCTGGATCAGGAATGATCTAATTCTGCGATGATATCGCTCGATTATCTGTGCTTTTTCGACCGATGGAAGCCTCTAGGATGTATGGCGAAGCATACAGGAGGCTATCGATGATTGGTTCGTTCAGGAAAGTCGCATCTCTTGGCATTGCCGCGCTCTGTCTGGCTGGCGCCATGCAGCCTGCCGATGCGGCGGAATTGCGCAAGGTTACGATCGGTGTCGGTACCCAGGTTCTGAATCTCACCTATCCCTGGCTGATGATGCCGGTGGCGCTGGGTTGGTGGAAGGAACAGGGGCTGGATGTCACCGTGATGCCGGTCAGCGGCTCGCTGCAGGCGACCCAGTTGCTGCTTGCCGGGACCATCGATTTCGCGCAGATGAATGGCAGTGCCATCATCCAGGCCAATGCGAAGAACGACATTCCCGTCCGGGCCATCATGGAAAATACGGTGCTGGACTGGTCGTTGACCGCGCTGGAAGATGGGCCGATCAAGACGGTGCAGGACTTCAAGGGCAAGACGGTGGGGTTGCTGTCCCTGGCCAGTTCCGGCAATGCGCTGCTGAAATCCTATCTGACCTCCGTGGGAATGGATGGCGAGAAGGATGTACAGATCGTCGCCACCGGCGCTGGCGCGCCCGCCCTGCAGGCCCTGCAAAGCGATCGTGTGCAAGGGCTGATGTTCTGGGGATCAATGAACACCTTCTTCGAGAACCAGGGGACCAAGCTGCGATATTTCTATGCCGAGGATTGGCGCAGGATGCCGGATTTCTCGCTGGCGACCTTGCAGAAGACCATCGATGCGGACCCCGAACTGGTGAAGATCATCGGCCGGGGCGCGGCGATGGCAAGCGAGCTGACCTTTGCCGCACCGGATTGCGTGCGCCGGATTCACTGGGCCAACTTCCCCACATCCAAGCCATCGGGCGCACCGGACGAGGCAACCGCCATCGCCTGGGACATGAAGAGCCTGCAGGCACAGATGAGCGGCATGGAATCTTCCAGGAAGGCCGGCGGCGGGAAATACTGGGGCGCGACGACCCCGGCCGGCTTCGGAAAGCTGCAGCAGTTCATGCTGGCCACCAAGCAGATCGAAAAGACCCTGCCGCCGGAGACCTACATCATCTCTTCCCCCAATTTCTTTGAAGAGATCAACGGCTTCGACAAGGCGGCGGTGAAGACGCTGGCGGATGCCTGCCCGGCGTGAGCCGGGCAACCCAGCGTCGCGGGTTTGCGGAAGGAATATGTCGTTGATTGAAGTAACCGGCCTTACCAAGTCCTACGCGACCCGCGAAGGCAAACCGGTACTGGCCCTCGCGCCCCTGGATCTATCGGTGCGCGAGGGTGAGTTCCTGACCATTGTCGGCCCATCGGGCTGCGGCAAGAGCACGCTGCTGAAGATTCTGGCCGGTACGCTGCGCCGCAGCGGCGGCCAGGTTCGATTGAAAGGGCAGGCGCTGGAGGGGCCGAATCGCGACATCGGTATGGTGTTCCAGAGCCCGGTACTGCTGCCCTGGCGCACGATCGCAGATAATGTGTTGTTGCCGATCGAATTGCAGCGCCTGAATCCGAAGGCGCACAGGGCACGCGCGGCGGAGTTGATCCGCATGGTTGGCCTTGAGGGTTTCGAAGGAAAATATCCCAGCGAGCTGTCCGGCGGCATGCAGCAGCGCGTCGGCATCATCCGCGCCCTGATCCACGATCCGGCCGTATTGCTGCTGGACGAGCCCTTCGGGGCGCTGGACGCCATGACGCGCGAATACATGAATCTGGAGCTTCTGCGCATCTGGAAAGCCGCGGGCAAGACCGTGATCCTGGTGACCCATTCAATTCCCGAGGCGATCTTCCTGGCCGACCGCGTGGTGGTGATGACCGCCCGGCCCGGCCGTATTGCCGAGGTGATTGATGTTGATCTGCCGCGCCCGCGCGCGCTGGAAATGATCAATTCCGATGTGTTCGGCGGCTATGTACGCCAGATCCGCGCGCATTTCGGCTCGCATGGAGGGTTGGACGCATGAGTGGGATGGCTGATCCGTCCGAGGTCCGGACCCCGTCTTTTCTGCGGCGCCATATCCATCTGCTGGTGTCGGTTCTGCTGCTGGCTGCGGTGATCGGGGTCTGGGAAGGTCTCGTCCGAGGGTTTTCCATTCCCAAGCTGATCCTGCCGCCGCCTTCGGCCATCCTGAGCTCCCTGGCGAAAAGCCTGCTGTCAGGGGAGTTGAACACCCATATCTGGGTGACCATGCTGGAAGTGCTGGGCGGCTTCGCAATCGGCGGCGGCATCGGCTTCCTTCTGGGCTGCCTGATCGGGCGCTTTCCCTTTCTGGAACGCACCATCTATCCTTATGTGGTCGCCTTCCAGACCGTGCCCAAAGTGGCGCTGGCACCCTTGATCGTGATCTGGTTCGGTTTCGGCCTGTCTTCAAAAATCGTGACGGCGGCTACGATCTGTTTCTTTCCCGTCATCGCCAACACGCTGGTCGGTCTGCGCGTCACCCCAAGCGACCAGGTGGAGATGATGGCGTCCTTCATGGCGTCGCGCGGCCAGATTTTCTGGAAGGCGCGCCTGCCGCATGCGCTGCCCTATGTTTTCGTGGGGCTGGATATCGGCATCATCCTGTCGATCATCGGTGCGATTGTGGGTGAGTTCGTGGGCGCCCAGGCCGGCCTTGGCTACATGATCCTGCAGCGGCAGTTCTCCATGGATATCGCCGGGGTCTTCGTGATCCTGGTCATTCTCTCCGTTTTTGGCCTGGCGCTGCACGAGCTGGTTCGCTTCGTCCAGCGCCGGGTCATCTTCTGGATACAGGACAGCGAGGACCGGATAACCGGTGCCTGATGAGGAGGAGGCTGACATGACGACTGAAAACGCGCCGCGCGCGGCCAGCCGGGATGAGGTTCCGGTCATTGACCTGGCCGATACCGATCTGTCCAAGCTGGCGGGGAAGATGCGGGATGCCTGCCGGAACTCCGCCTTCTTTTATATCGCCAATCATGGGGTTGCGGCCCCGGTGGTGGAGGGCGCTTTCCGGGAGGCCTGGCGCTTCTTCGACCTGCCGCTGGAAGAGCGCATGCAGGTGGTGAAGAACCGCTTTCATCGCGGCTATCTGCCCCTGGGCACCACGCAATATCCCGGCAGGAAGAAGGATCTGAAGGACAGTTTCGACCTGGGCGTCGATCTGGCGCTGGATGATCCCGACGTGCTGGCAGGCCTTCCGCTGCATGGGCCGAACCAATGGCCGGACCATCTGCCCGGCTTTCGTGAGGCGGTGGAGGCCTATTTCGAGGCGGTCCAGCAGGCGGGGCTGCACACGTTGCGTGTTCTGGCGCTGAGCCTGGGGCAGGCGGAGGATTTCTTCACGAATTTCTACGCCAAGCCCACGGTGACAACCCGCCTGATCCATTATCCCAAGCCGGAGGAGGTGGCGGATGAGGATTTCGGGATCGGTGCCCTGGCCCATACCGATTACGGCCATATCACCATCCTGGCGCAGGACCCGGGCGGGGGGCTGGAGATCGCGCTGCCCAGCGGGGAATGGATTTCCGCGCCCTATATCGAGGGTACCTTCGTCGTCAATCTGGGTGATCTCACCGCGCGCTGGACGAATGACGTCTATCGCTCGAACCTGCATCGGGTGGTGAACAGGCTGGGGCGCGACCGGCTTTCGATTCCCACCTTCATGAATCCCACGCACCGAACCCTGGTGGAATGTATCCCGACCTGCATGGGTCCGGACAATCCGGCCAAATATGAAGCCGTGCTGGCGGGGGACTATGTGACGAACAAGATCCGCTCGAACCAAGGTTATAGGGCCCCGCCCGCAGCGGCCTGAAGGGGCAGGCTCATCCTCCTGTGGTTGTCGCGACCCCACCGTCCACGGCGGTCGGAACTGCTCCGTCAGAATGCTTCAATCTAATATCATCACGCTCTAGCGGTCTGGACGGTCGGGGCGGGCAAGGCCTTGCCGGGCGCTTCCACCCAAAGCAATTGGAAGGCGCTTGCGGATCGGATGATCGGGGGAAACCCGCGCCGGGGCGCCGGGCTGCGGTACTCTTACTTCTGGCGGACTGCTATTCGTTGGAGCCCTCCACCCAGCGGATGAAGCGACCGTAATGAATGCCGCGCCCAAAGATATCGAGCATCTCCGCATCGCGCGCCATGGCGGCGTCCGCATCCGCCGGCCAGTTTTCCGCGATGGCGCGGATACGCGGCAAGTCGATCATGCGCCGCACCGCCGGCGAGGCTTCCAGTCGCTCCAACTCCGCCAGGAAGGTAGGCCGCAGCAGGGTCAGCCGGTGAAACCAGTCGCCATTCTGGTAGCCGCGTTTCTGGTTGTCGGCGACCTCGGGCGGCAGGCGGTCGCGCAGCACCGCACGGGCAAAGGACCGGGGCTGCCCGCCCTGTTGCCAAATCTCGTCCGGCAGGGCCAGGCAGAATTCGACCAGCCGCCTGTCTCCCAGCGGGTCACGCAGATCGCAGCCGGTGACATAGGATTGTCCCGCCATCCATTGACTGTTCGACCAATGCTTCTCCAGAAAAGCAAGGCGGAGCCGACGGTCGCGGTCGCCCCGACCGGTATCGACGAGAACGCTGTCGGTAATGGTCGCCGCGTCGACACTGCCTGCCAGCGCATCACTTGCCACGGCGCGCTCGCGCCAATTATCGTCGGTGCCCCTTACCTGTCGAAGCACGGCCCGCAACCCCGGGGGGGCGAGATATTTCAACAGGTTTCCCCTGGTCTGCCGCCATACGCCAAATCCATGCCGCTTCAGCCCGCGAAGCTGCCCCGCCAGCGCCAGAAAGCGCCCAGACGCGGCCAGATCGGCCAGCAGCGCCTCGCTTTTCCAGGATAGGGTACAGTTACCGGCCGTCCCCACCAGCATGACCGAGGCACCAAGCGCCCTCGCCTGTGCATAGAGGGGCTCCCAGGCGCCCAGATTGGTGAAGTTCCGCACCGGTACGCCCAACTCCCGGAACAGGCGGTTCGGGTCCTCCTCCCCCACGGAAATCGAGCCGGAGGCGAGATAGTGCGCCTCGATATTGGGATAGAGCGCTGCCGTAGCCCTTGCCAGCGACATCTCATTATAGAAGCCACGGGGGCGCTCCTGCGGCATGGGCGCGTCAGGGTCGGGATAGGAGGTCAGCGTATGCAGCGTTTCCGGATGGTGCAGCCGTGCTGCGGTCGCCGCCACGGCGCTGGAATCCAATCCGCCAGACAACTGGCAGGCAACGGGGCCGATGGCGCGCAGGCTTGCCGCGGTCACCTGGTCAAGCAACTCGCGCGCGGCATGCACATAGTCGCGGGGGTCGCGATAGGTGATCCGATGACCGGGATCGGGTTGCCAATAGCGGCGGATCGTATGGGCGCCATCCTGCCACAGCAGCAGCCCCGCCGGGGGCAACCGAAAGACCTCGCGAAACGGCGTGGCGCCGGTCGGAATGGGCCGGCCCAGTAGAAGATGCGCCATCGCCGCATCATCTACCTGCCGTGCCATGTCGGGAAAGGCCAGCACCGCCATGGGTCGGGTGGCGAAGCACAGGCGCTTGCCGTCATCATGCGCAAAGATCGCCCGGCCGCCAGAAGCGTCCACGGCAAGGACCAGCCGACGTGATGGCGCATCCCACCAGGCAAAGGCGAAGGCCCCGATCAGCCGGGGGCAGGCATCGATGCCCCAGCGTTCCAGCGCCGCCGTCACAATCCGGCCATCGCCAAGCCGGGCGGCGTCAACCGGCGCCAACCCCAATGCCGCAATCACTACGTCCCGATTGTCCAGTCGGCCATCGAAGACAAGACGGGAGGTGGCACCGGCAAAAGTCGCGGGAAACCGATCAAGTCGATCTTCATGTGTGAAGGGGCGCGGCACATGCACCAGCGCCGCCGTTTCACCCAGCCAGACCGACGGCCTACCTCCGCCCCCAAATGTGGCGGCGATGCTGCCAAGCCGGTTGCCGATTTGCGGGTCGGGACGATCCTTTGAGACCGCCCCGGCGAAAAAGGACATGGAACGCCCGGCTCAGCTTCCACTGGGCGATGGTGAAAAGATGTCGTCACCTGGCGCCACCAAGCCGTTGTTCTGGGTCATGGAGGCGGGCAGGATCTCTATATCCGGGGTCTGCCAGGGCAGCTTGGCTACGCGCGTCGGATCATGTCCGATCTCATCCCGCTCGATATCGCTCATGTTTCACCGTTCCTTCACCGGGGCAGATGGTCGCGACTCCATTGAAAGCCGGAATGGGGCAATCACCCGTTGAGTGGTTCCAGCTAACACAGTTTAGCGGACAGATGCATGCTAAAAAATGCAAAATACTGTTTAACTGCTTGTGATTATTCACCATCTCCTTGTTGAAAGGGGCGGTGCCTGTGGGTATGCTCGAAACAGAGCTTGCCTGGCATTGGATGAGCGGTGCCGTAAAGGCTGGCAGAGCGAGGCACGCCGCCTATCGCTCTCCACCGCTCCAGTTCGTTGACGACATCAGATCGGTTCCAGGGGGCCTGCTTTCGATGAAGGTTTCAATTCAACCGGCAGACCGGATCTATCGGCGAAAGCAGCAGATACTGAGCGCTGCGGTCGATGATGAGATCGTCATGATGAGCGTCGAGAAGGGACAATATTACAATCTGAACGTCATGGGCACCCGCATTTGGCACCTTCTGGAGACACCGCGCAGCGTGGTCGAGGTCGTGATGGCGCTGGACGAGATTTATGATGTGCCGGAAGAAAAGATTCGCGACGAGGTGGACGCCTTTCTGACCCGGCTGGAACGTGCGGGTCTGCTGGAGCTTGTGACCACCGGCAAAACCTGACTTCGCTGACGATGCTCAGGCGGTGCCATTATACCAGCAATTGATGGCGAAACGGGACCGGGCGAAGCCGCCTTCCGGGCAGGAAACCGGGCGCACCTCGTGCGGGACCCATGCCGGAAACAGCAACAAATTGTCACAGGATGGCGCGATGTCCAGATAGGTGCCGCCCTGCTCCGGCGGACGCAGGGAAAACAGCCGCAATTCTCCGCCGGAGAAGGCCTTCGGCTGGGCATGAAAATAATAGACGCCGGTCAAGATGCGGTCCGCCCTCGCCCTGTCAACACCGATGAATGTATCGATATGGCGCTGGTAGAAATCGCCGTCGCCATGCGCGGCCAGTTCCAGAGACAGACCTGCAACGGTGAATGGTGTCAGGCGCAGGGCCGATATCGCCTGCTGCAGCCGTGCCAGGAATGCCGCTTCCAAATCGGATTTCAACGCGCCAAAATCGCGGATCACGCGCGAGCGGCGTATCTGCGCATTCTCCATCTTCCCCCTGCCCACCGTCGTGGCGGTGAAGCTCGCCTCGCGCTCCAGGGCATGGGCCAGCAGCCGTGCGACCATGTCGCCGCCAAAAGCGTTCTCGATCAGCAGATGCGGCGGGTTTTCCAGAAAAGCAGATGGAGTCCTGGATGTCATGCCTGGCAACCGTTTTGTCTTGGAATGGCGATGGAAAGCCGCTCAAAGGCGGCACACAAATTCATCGGTCAATCATGATCCGTCAAGTCGATCCGGCTCGGTCCCGCTTGCGCTCACGCAGATTGCCCTTGTCCTTCGAAAACTGGCTGGATTTGCGCGCAACCTTCTATCCCCGAAGGAGCTAGAGATAACCAAGGCGCTCCATGACTTTGCCATGATCGCGCTCGATCCGTGCTGTCTGGGCTGCGCTCAGTGAATCGCGCCACCCGCCGGCGATTCCGCGCCGGAAGAACAGCCTGTCCCCGCCCAGCCCCTCGGGAAAGCGTCCGGCCTGTTCCTGTGCGCGCAGCCGGCCGAAACGCGTTGCCGCGACCGTCGCCTGGATTGCTCCTTCGGTGCAATCCCAGCGCAGCGCGGTGCTGGCCCGCCGCAGCGCCGTCGCGAAATCCGCCACCATATCCTCGTAGCGGATCAGGGTCGGCATCAGATCGGACTGGTCAAGCCAGCTCGTGACATGCCCGCTCCAGCTCGAATAGTGCTGCGGCAGGTGGAAATGGCAGGAATCTTTCTTGGCGGCGACCCGATAATCGCGGTCAGCCATCAACTCGATGGCTCTGTCGATGGTGACTTCGAAATGATGGGCGAAGGATACGGCTACGTCGCGCGGATCACGCACCAGATACAGGGTGGCCAGGGTCACCTCGGCCGGGAACACCGCCGCGCCGTCGGTCGTGCGTTCCCAGCAATCATGGATCTTCCAAATCGTCGTCTCTCGCCCCTGATGATCGATCAACTCATAAATCCAGGGGCGCAGAAGCAGAACCTCGTCGGCCGACAGGTCGGATGAATCAATATCCAGCGCCATGTCCAGACGGTGGCGCATCGCCAGGAATACCCCGATATTGTTGGTCATCCGGCCGAGATCAAGCGTCTCGCCGCCATCACGCAGGGTGATCAGCCCGATCCGCATCCAGGTATTGCCGGATTTCGGATAGGAGGCCAGCCATACATTGGCCTTGGGGTCGTCTCGCGTCATCGTGGTGCCACCAGCATCGGGCCGAGCTCTGCACCCGAACGGGCAAGGATATCGACCCCGTCCGGCAGCGCCAGGGCCTGGATATCCAGACCCGCCGCGGCAAGGGCGGCGCAATCCCCGAAAATTCGGTCCGACAGGCCAAGCAGCCCACTGGCCGTGCGGCGGTAGACATTCTCATACAGCATCCTGACCGCCAGCAGCCCGGACACCGGCATCATTCGTGGGGCATCCTGTCGCCAGCGCGGGAGCAGTTGATAGATCCTGTCCAGTCGTACCGGCGCTCCGTCAAAAGGCCCGGGTACAGGGCGGTCGAATTTCTCCAGCTCCACTGTCCGGCGCAGATACCGTCCCGGTGTGACGCCCAGCGCGTCGATCGTGTCGCGCCACAGTTTCTGACGCGGAAAGGTCGGCAACAGGACCGGACCGCCATCGGCATGGACATCGATGACCGCAACATCATCGGATAGCAGGCGCGCGCCCTGTTCCAGCAACAGGGCGGCCATAGTGGATTTTCCCGTCCCGGATGGGCCGGCGAAAGCGATCACCGCGCCCTGGAACGAAACACAGCTGGCATGCAGCGGCAGCAGGCCGCGCTGATGGCACAGGAATCCCAGGACCGAGCCCAGCAGGAACAGCCCCACATCCTGCGTGTCCTGCGCATGGGGTGTGTCGATGATAACCTCATTGCCGCCGCGGACCAGATAATCCGCTACGTTGCGGACGCCAAAGCGCAGCCAGTTCTGGTCATTGACCTGGACCAGCGGGGTCTCGCGCACTGTGCCGGAAAGCCGCTTTGGCACCGGACCCCGATGGATCACGATGTCTGCCGGTCTGTCATCGCCCGACCAGGGCATCAGTTCTGGCAAGGGCCAATCGCTATGGATGCGCCAACCGCATAGAGAAAAATCATTCACCGTTGTCATCACCAAACTGTATCCGCCTTGAACAGCTACGCTGCAACTGGTGTCGCCGCCAGCAGGCATTCCCTAATGTGAGCTGGACATGGGCGCGAGCAAAATATTGCGATTTGCCTGGCCAGACCGGCGGCACAATCCTCATGCTTGGTCGATCTCTAGGGGGACACTAGGTGTTTTGTCCCATCATGTGATGGTCTACTATTCTGTGATCATCAGAAGGACGCGTTATGGGACAAATTCTTCACGGCAGCGCCACGACCACGCACGCGATCCGAGCAGCAATACAGCGATCGTGCGCTTCGAACGCGGCGCTGAGCCGGGAGTTGGGCATCAACGCGCCATGGGCCGGCTGATGCCGGAGACAGTGGCGAAGGTGCTGGACGGGGAGAAGGAAGCGAGCAAGAGCGGGCAATGAGGTCGTCAGGCGCGAGAGCTCCAATGCGGCTTGATTGAAGGGGGGTGATCGGGAAAACCGGCATGGTTCAATCCCGGACATCCCCGCACGCTGTGTAAAACCGCCCGGCCGAAGCAGAGAAGCCCCATTGGGTACAGCTTCCCTGATCCTGCAAACTTGGCTAGGTTGCGGCCGGTCATGACGGGTGGAAGGGCCGGTGGTGGACAACAAAAGCAACGAGAATGCGCGGCCCAAAGGGCGAGATGCCCAGGACAGGGCGCCTGTGCGGGCGTTGGATATTCTGGAAACCATCGCGGCGCAGGGTCCGATGACCCATAGCGCCATCGCCACGGCCACCGGCGTTCCCAAGAGCACTACGACCGCCCTTTTGGAAAGTCTGGTTTCGGCCGGATATCTTGGGCGCAATCCCGATCGGCGCTTTGTGCTGACCGGACGCATCCTGCGCCTTGCCGCTGCCTATCTTGGCGGGCAGAGCTGGCCCCAGGCCCTGCAACCCATATTGCAGTCCCTGTCACAGGAGAGTGGGGCAAGCGCTTTCCTGGTGGGAGAAGACGGGGCCGATATCATCGTGCTTGCCCGCCACCTGGTCGCCGAAGGGCTGACCTATGCCCTGCCCATCGGCGCACGGATTACCACCGGATCGACGGCGGGAGGCATGGCTATCCTGGCGTTCCGGCCGGACGCGCCCACAACGCCGGAATATGATGCGATCCGTCATGGCGCGCTGGCTTTCGCGCCAGGCCGGCAGGTTCCGGGTGTCGTGTCCTATGCCCTGCCGTTGCGGTTGGGTAGCGGGCGCCCAACCTCTTCGCTGGCTGTCGCCTTGCCGGAAGCGCTGGAGTCGAGCGAGACTCTGGCCCGCGTCGAAGCGGCCCTGCGGCGGGCGCAACAGGATGCCGAAGCCCTGGCCGGTCTCAGAACGCCATAAGATAGATCCCGGCGATCCATGCAGCGGAAAGAAGCGCGGCAAGCAGCGTGTACAGGCCGTTCCAGCCATACGCGACCCGGCGTGCCGGGGCTGACGCGATATTGCCTGCAATCAGCAGCGTGGCGCTGACCGGCGAGACCAGCATGCCGAGGCTCCATCCCGCCGTCAGCGACAGGCCGAGGCTGATCGGATGGGCGGCCGCGATGCTGGTGGATGCCAGCAATTGCGCCCCCAGAATGACGGGGATGCTGGGGGGAATGGCGAAAGCCGCCAAGGCGGGAATGCCCAGCATACAGGCCAGCGGCACCCATACCCCGTCGACTGCATCCAAGGCCTGCGGCCCGATCACGCGAAACGCTGCTGCTATCGATGCTCCGATCACGGTGGAGGCTGCAAAGATGAACATCTCGCTGCGCAACTCCGTCAGCCTGGCAATCATCAAGCCCAGGCCAAGGCCCGTCTCGGGCGGTTCCAGCCAATTCCATGCCAGGGCAAAGGCTGCGACGGCCAGCGACGTGGCGGTGATAAACGCCAGGCCCAGAAGCCAATAGAGCCCGAAGGTCACGCAGAACAGCGAGGCGGCCCCGGCCAGCAGAATCAGCAATGCCTTCAGATTAGGTGGGGTTTCCTGGGCGGGTAGAATTTCGCCCGACGCCTTGCCGGTGATAAGGCAGCCGGTTCCGACCAGAACCAGGGCCAGCAGAAGCCCGACCGCGATATAGATTATGGGATCTAATCCGGGAAGCGCGGTGGAGATCACGGCAAATCCCATGGCCATCGGCGACCACAGGACGAGGCTGGTCGACGCCCGCATCGCGCCCAGCAGCAATTGGCGCGCCGTGGCACTGTCCGCACAGCGCAGCCCTGCCGCCTGCAGGATTTCGCCGATCAGCTGCAGGATGCCCACATTGAAGATCAGGGCCAGGAAATGGCTGCCAAAGGATATCGCGGCATAACGCTGTCCTCCAGGCCGGGCCAGCAGCCAGGATGCAGCACCCCGCACCAGGGTCGAACGGCCCATCGGTGCCCGCAGCAGCGCCAGGGACGCCAGCAGCGTGGCGAAAGACAGGGCATCCAGCCCGGCCGTCCACATGGCTGGCCGCAGATCCGGCCATATCCACAGCGTGGCCGCAGCCGTGACAAGCGCGATGGCAACGAAAATCCGGGCCTGGCGGACCGTCCTGCGCCATTCAAGGCAGACGAACAGCACGAAGCAGATGGCGGCCGGGGCATAGGCCGAAAGCCCGAGCCCGAGCTTTCCCGAAACCGTACCAAGGGCGGCCAGGCCGAGCGCAATCGCGCCGAAACCCGGTCGGGTCATTTCGCGAAAGCCAGCAGGGAATCCTGTGTCCAGCTCAGCCAGACCGGCGCGCCGATGGCCGCGGGCGCTTCGGCCTGAGCGGTCCGTGCGACGAGTGACCGGCCGGAGGGCAATTGCACCGTGTAGCTCGACGTCGGCCCCTGATAGATCGCCTGACGCAGGACGCCGGGTAACGCCGGTGCGCCGGCGGGTGCATCCGCCGACAGCCAGAGCCCTTCGGGCCGTAGGGCGACATCGCAATCCCCGTGCGTCTCCATCCTCCCGGTCCAGGCAAAGCGCTGGCCTTCGATCTCCAGGCTGCCATCGTCGATCCGGGCGGGCAGGAAGTTGGACAGGCCCATGAATTCCGCGACGAAGCGGGTCTGCGGCGCGGCGAAAATCTCCCGCGGGGTGCCGCATTGTTCGACACGCCCGTGGTTCATCACGGCAATCTGATCGGACAGCGTCAGCGCTTCTTCCTGGTCATGGGTCACGAACAGGGCAGTGACGCCGATTTCCCGCGTGATGCGATACAGCTCCAACTGCATGGCCTCGCGCAGCTTGCGATCCAGTGCGGAAAAGGGTTCATCCAGGATCAGGACGGATGGTTCGACCACCATGGCGCGGGCCAGGGCCACGCGTTGCTGCTGGCCACCGGAAAGCTGATGCGGATAGCGTTGGGCAAAGCCCGTCAACTCCACAATGGACAGGACACGCTCCACCCGCGCCTTCCGATCCGCCGCCGACACGCCGCGCATGCGCGGACCGAAGGCCACATTCTCGGCCACGGTCAGATGCGGGAACAGGGCAAGAGACTGGAAGACCATGCCGATGTTGCGTTTCTGGGCGCCCAGTCGGGTCACGTCGCGGCGATCCATCAGAACCTGTCCACCATCGGGATCGGACAGGCCCGCCACGATGCGCAGGGTCGAGCTTTTGCCGCAGCCGGAAGGCCCGAGCAGGGTCAGGAACCCCCCTGCCGGAATGTCGAGCGACACGTCGTCCACCGCCGGAACCTGTCCGCCCGGATAGTATTTGGTCAGATTGCGCAGGCTGATTTGCGCCATGATCAATTCCCCAGAAAGCGCTTGAGGCCGAAGCCACGCTCGATGAACACCGCACCCGCCAGGGTGAGGGCGATCAGCATCGAGGAGATGGCGGCGATGGATGGATCGAAATTGTATTGCATGTAGCTCATGATCGCGAGCGGCAGGGTCGTGGCATGCGCATCGATCAGGAAGATCGAAACGGCAGCGTCATCGAAAGAGATGATGAAGCCGAAGGCGGCCCCGGCCAGGATCGCCGGGCGCAGGGCAGGCAGCGTGACGTGCCACAGAACCTGGGCCCGGCCGGCGCCCAGCGTTACCGCCGCCTCTTCCACCGCACGGTCGAAGGAAGCAAGCCCGGCCAGCGTGGTACGCAGGACATAGGGCAGGATCAGGAGCACATGCCCGATCAATAGGCGGATGGGCGCGTCCCGCAGCCCGATCGATGCCAGCGAAACCAGAAGCGCCACGCCGATCACGATGCCGGGCACAATGAGCGGAGACAGGAAAACCGCTTCCAGAAAGCCCTTGCCGGGGAACCGGCCACGGGCGATGCCGAAGGCTGCTGCAACGCCCAGCGGGGTTCCGACCATGGTCGCCGCCGTGGCCAGTACGAGGCTGGTCAGGGCCGATCCGGTGAAGTTCGGATTGGACAGCGCCACCCCATACCATTGCAGCGAAAAGCCCTCCGGCGGGAATTTCGGTGTGGTGCCTCCGTTGAAGGAAACCACGATGACGAAGACGAGCGGTGCCAGCAGGAAAGTGTATAGCGCACCGGCCCCGACGCGGCGGAAAAGAGTGAACCCGGTCATATCGCGCGGCTCCAACGACGGGTCATGCGCCCGGCCGACCACAGGATCGCCGTCAGCACCAGCAGCGTCAGGCCCAGCAGCAGGGTGACCAGCACGGCACCGAAGCGCCAATCCAGGGTGACGGCGAATTGTTGATAGATGAAGGTGGTCAGCATGCCGGACCGGCTGCCCCCCATCAGGGCGGGCGTGACATAGGATGACATCGACAGGCTGAACACGATGGTGATGCCGCTGGCAAGCCCCGGTACGGTGAGCGGCAGCAGCACATCCTTCAGGATCGCCAGCCGCGATGCGCCCAGCGTCATCGCGGCTTCCGGTGCCGCCGGGTCGATCTTGTCGAGGGAGGTGAGCACGCACAGCGCCATGAAGGGCACGAAGACATGAACCAGCCCGACAATCACCGCGCCGGAGGTGTACATCATCTGGAACGGGGTCTCGATCAGTCCGGCCGCGAGCAGGATTTGGTTGATCACGCCGCGATCACCCAGCACGATCATCCAGCCATAGGTTCGCGCCACGATGCTGACCAGGAGCGGTGAGAGCACGATCAGCACGATCACCCCGCGCCATTTGCGTGGCGCCGACCAGATGATGAGGGCCAGCGCATAACCGATCACAGCAACGATCAGCGTCGTCAATGCCGACACCCACAGTGTCTTCAGAAGTGTTTCGTAATAGAATGGGCGCGCGAAGAAACGCAGGTAGTTGGCAAGCGTCAGATCGCCGGTGAAATCGAACATGCCGGGCATCGCAGGCTTCAGGCTGAGCGCGATCAGAAAACCGACCGGCAGAAGCAGCGCAAGAACCAGGAAGGCCATCGGCGGCAGGATGCACCAGCCCGCATGGGCACGCGGCAGAAACGCGCGCAGTGCCCCTTTCTCGGCATGGCTGGATGACGCGGCGGTCATATCGCTCATTGGCCGCTCCATATATCGCGGACGCGCGCGGAGGAGGTGACTACACCGAAATAGGTGCGGATCTGTTCCAGCGATGCGTGATGCAGATGGGTGACCAGGTCTTTGACCGCCACGCAATCCTCGGCAACGACAATGTTGTAATCCGCCATCGACAGATCGCGCGCAGTGGATTCAACACAGCAATTGGTGGTCACGCCAGCGATGACCACGGTTTCGATACCGCGTTCTCTGAGAATACGCTCCAGACTGGTATCGGCCAGGGCTGAATAGCGATGTTTGACCACGATGGATTCACCGGGAACCGGGCTCGCTTCGCTGACGAACGCACCGCCCCAGCTTCCAGGCAGGCAAAGCTCCACCATGGACGCATCGAATTGCAGCCGTTCCTGGCCAAGATCGGCTGCCGAGGAACACCAGACCGCTCCTTCGGCCGTGTCATTGCTGGGATACCGATAGGGGGAGCCGGGCGAGCGGAAGAAGGGGCCGTACATCGCCTGGACATGCGCCACATGCACCCCCGCCTGCCGGGCGGCCCGCAGCAATCCGGCGATCTTTGGAATGGCGGCCTGTACTGCACCGGTATCGGCCTTGGTGGCGTCGATCACGCCGCCGGGCCGGCAGAAATCATTCAGGACGTCGATCACCAGAAGGGCGGTCCGCGCGGGTACCAATCTTTCCGCCAGGCTGCGTGTCAGCTTTTCGCTTTTGACCTCCGCCATCCAGTTGCGCGGCGTTCCTTCGGCGGCGTCCCAGGACATGCACAGAAGGTCTGGGGCCACCGTGTCGCGCGGCCAGGGCAGGAACGCCGCCTCCGGGGGGCGGGCATCGGCCAGGCAGGCCTCAAGCACCCGATAGCCGCGCCGGCTGGCGTCATAGGCAAAGCAGGTCAGATCCTGTCGCGCATCGCTGCCCGCAAGGATGACACTCCGGATACCGTTGCTGCGCAGCACAAGATCAATATCGCTCTCCCCAAAGGGCGATGGCCCGGCACACCACAGATCGAGCGAAGCCGTCTGCGGATTGATGTGTCCGACGCCGGCCACATGGTCTGGATCGCGATGCACGCGGATGGACAGTACCGCCGATGCCGCGGCGGCCGCCATCAGGCCGGATGGCCAGTCTTCCGCCGGGCCAACCAGGACAAGGGCGGTCTCCGCCGGATCGGGGCAGGACCGCGCCGGAGACATCTCCGGCGCGGCGATATTGGCAACACTCACCGCGCGACCTCGTAATTCCAACGGTCGGTCAACTCGGCCATCTGCGGAACGATCTTGAACCAATCGAACAGCATCAGCTTTTCCAGAGCGGGCACCCGCTCTGCTGCCTTGCCGGTCAGCTTGGCATCCTTGCGCACCGGCCCGGCAATCACCTTGTTGCAGAAGGCTTCCTGCGATTCCTTGGAAATCGCATGGTTGATGAAGGCCTTGCAGAGCTCCTTGTTCGGGGAGTTCTGGGCAATGTGATAGGACACCATGCCAACCATGGCGCCTTCCGTCGGGAACACGAAATCGACCGGCTTGCCGGCATCGATCAGCGCATAGGGCGGAATGTTGGTGGTCATCCCGACCACGCTGACTTCGCCCGCATCCAGCATCGACATGGCATCGGTGGAGGAGGTGAAGAAGCGCCGCACATTCGGCTTCAGCTCGGTCAAGGCGCCGAAAGCAGCATCCATCTGGTCTTCCGAGCCGCCACGCAGCTTGGCGAGCATGACAAGCAGTTCCCAACTGCCCCAGGTTCCGATATCGGGCAGGGTGATCTTGCCCTTCAGTTCCGGACGAAACAGGTCGGCCCAGCCGGTGATCGGCTTGTCAACCAGATCGGTCCGATAGGCGATGCCATAGGATGCGTAATCCAGGCCGATACCCCGGCGGCGATACTGATCCCACCAGATGGGCTCGATATTCTTCACATTGGGAATGTCTTCCGCTGTCAGTTCAATGCCGACATCGGCCATCACGGCCTTGATGCTGTCGGGATAGGGCAGCATCAGCATGTCGATTTCGGGCTTGTCCTTGTTGACCAGCGCATTGGTCAACCATTCGGCCGAGGAGCCGAGTTGCAGCTTCACCGATGCACCCGTCGTTGCCTCGAAACTGTCAACGATGGCCGCACGGTAGTTCTTCTCCCACACACCACCGAAAACGGTGCTGGTGAAGGAGCCCGACGCGGCCCGCAGATAGCGGGGCAGCATCAGGCCTACGGTTAACCCGCCCATACCGGCAAGGGCCTGCCGGCGGGTGATTTTCAGATCCAGTGACATGAGCCTCTCCGTGTTCTTAATTGTGAACACATGTACGTATATCAGAATTAATAATTGCGAAAAGACATTTTTGCATAGAAATTACGCATGAAATTCTAGCGACTAAATTTTGTGCAATCTTGTTTGTGCGAAAGGACGGGTGAAGCTGCACAGGCAAGGAATCCGCTCCGTCACAAAGCTTCACGGCCTCAAACTTGAACTCTTTAGCAGGCTGCGGAAAAGCTCTTTCCTTTTTTCCTGCACGGCGATTCGATGTCAGTCGGGTTTTGTTTGGGGAGGGCGATGCGCGGCAGTGACGTTCGCAATGACAGCCTGTTTTCGTATGTGAGCTGCGAGGCTCGGGTGCCTGCGGGCCACCCTTTGCGGCCGATCCGGGCGGTGGTCGACGAGGTGCTTGAGGTTCTGTCTCCTGATTTCGAGGGGATGTATTCGAAGGTGGGCCGCCCGTCGATCCCGCCGGAGAAGCTGCTTCGGGCCTCGCTGCTTCAGGCGTTCTACTCGATCCGGTCTGAGCGGCAATTGATGGAGCAGATGGATTACAATCTGCTGTTCCGCTGGTTCGCGGGCCTGTCGATGGATGCTGCCGTGTGGGATGTGACGGTTTTCACCACGAACCGGGACCGTCTGCTGGCAGGCGACGTCGCGACGAAGTTCCTGTCGGCGGTGGTGGCGCAGGCCCGCGCCCGCGACCTGTTATCGGACGAGCATTTTTCGGTGGACGGCACGCTGCTGGACGCCTGGGCCTCCATGAAGAGCTTCCGGCCCAAGGATGGCGGCGACGAGCCGCCGGGACCGGGCCGCAACGCGGGGCGCGATTTCCGGGGCGAGAAGCGGTCGAACCGGACCCATGCCTCGACCACCGATCCGGAGGCCAAGCTGTACCGCAAGGCCGACGGCCAGCCCTCGCGTCTGGCTTATATGGGTCATGTGCTGATGGAGAACCGCAACGGGCTGGTGGTGGGCGCCATGGTCACCCAGGCCACCGGCACGGCCGAGCGCGAGGCCGCCCTGGGCATGATCGAAGCGCTGAAACCCAGGGGCAGCATCACGCTGGGCGCCGACAAGGCCTATGATGTCCAGGCCTTCGTCAAGGATCTGCGAGCCCGTACGGTAAAGCCCCATGTCGCGCGCAATGACCAGCGCAGGCCGGATGGCACCCTGCGACGCGGCAGCGCCATCGACGGACGCACCACCCGCCACCCCGGCTATGCGATAACCCCTGCGCATCCGCTAGCGCATCGAGGAGGTGTTCGGCTGGATCAAGACTGCCGCAGGCCTGCGCAAAACCCGCCACAAGGGCACCGACCGCATCGGCTGGGTCTTTGCCCGCAACCCCGCGCCAGCAACCAAAAGCAACGCCCACAGATGAAGAAGACTGGCACGCAAACAGGTTTTTCCGCAGCCTGTTAGAAATGCGCCCAGAAGGGTATCCCCGCATCCTCCCAGACCAGCCCGGCTTCGGGGGTGTAGAGTGCCTCGTTCGACAGCACGGCGAACTGATTGGCGCGCTCCGCCCCGCTGGGGAAGCGTAGCTTCTCGGCCTTTTCCAGCGCGTCAAAGGCGCGGGGCCTGCCTGGGCACGGATATGGGTCAGCACCCGGTTGCGCAGGGCGTTTACATCGCCCTCGGCCTTCTTCGCCTTTTCCGCCATATGGGCATCGAAGCGGTCGATCAGCCCCGGCAGGATGGTCTGCAGGGCGGGCCAATCGCGCTCCACCTCGCGGGATTCCGCCCGGGCGTAATAGGCTTCCGTATCCTTGAAATCGGCGTCGACCAGGGCGGAGAAGATCATGCGGCCGAGGAAGGCTATTTCGAAACCTTGGCGGGCGGCGACGTCGCTGACGCGGAACCCGGTGGGCGACAAACCGACCGTATCGGGCGCGATCTCGTTTTTCCAGGCCTCGTCCAGCGGGATTTCCGGCCGGGCCAGGGCATCGTCCAGCCCGCCAAGGCTGTTCGGCAATCCGGCATGATGCCCTGCCACGGCATGGGCCAGCAGCCCGGCCAGCGCCGCCGCTTTGGAGGCACCAAAGGGGCGGCGAAGCGCGCGGCCAGAGCGGCCGTTCCCTTCAGATGCTCTTTCAGTCCATGCCAGTCCTGGTCGGGGCATGGGCAGCGAATATCATGGGCGGCTCGAAGCGTCAGGATGCCTGGCGAAAAAAAAGCGAATGCTGAAGCTTACACAATTTTCCCGTCGAGCGAGCGCAGTTCTTGAGTAAGACACTGGAAACGTTGGATCATTTTCCCGGCGTTTCCACATCCTCTCACTGGCCTGGTTCACTTCGGGGCCTGTGGCGGCAGGCAATCTGATTCAGAATATGCGATTGCTTCTCAATAGCGTTTTTATTACAAGATCCGCACCAGGTGTTTTCCAGACTGCCGAAAGGTGACCTATGCTGCATCACGCAACATGGGCTCGTCGGGACTGCGCCCGGTGCTGCCCTATTTCCGCCCGTTCCCTTGCTCTGCTCGCCGCGTTGGCTGCGAGCGTTTCGCCGATGGCCCTGCTGGCACAGACGCCGGCGAATGTGACCGCCACCCAACCGTCAAGCCTGCAAGCAATCCAGGTCACCGCGGAAGAGTTGCCCCCTGAAGCAGACCGCAAGGATACCCCGGCACCCGAAGTGTCGGTCCATCGCGAGGAATTCACCCGCCTGCCAAGTGATCGGGCGAGCGATATCGTCGGGCGCATGCCGGGCGTCGTCGTCTCCGGTCCTCCCGGCGAGAAGAAGGCCTTTTCGCTGCGTGGCCTTCCTTCGGATTTCAATCGGGTGGAGTTGGATGGGATGCGGCTTCCCACCTCCTCCCAGTCACGCAGCTATGAATTGATGAACATGCCGGGCTTCGAGGTGGAATCCATCACCATCCACCGGACCCCGACGGCGAAGCAGGAGGCCGATGGCATTGCCGGCACGATTGCCGTGGAAACGCGGCCGATCCCGGAGGAGTTCACGGCGGAAGGGCAGATCGCCATCGGCGGCAGGGATGCCATCAATGCGCAGAACCGCAACGGTGCGGTCTATATGGGCTCCAAGGCTTCGGAAACCCTGGGTTTCGCGGCGGCGGTATCCTATGACGACCGTGAGATCGTGAAGATCAAGGACAAGTCGGAACGCACCTATAGCGGCGGCCCCGGCGGCGCGGGCTTCCTGCGCGACGAATACGAGCCGAAGCAGTTCCAGAATTTCGATGCCTATGCCCTGGTCGAAATGGAGTATGACGGCGGCACCCTGCGTTTCCGGCCGAGCGTGTTCGACGAGACCACCACGCTCGACAAGTGGCGCGACCAGTATCGCCGGCTGAACGAGCAGTTCAACGACCGTACCCTGACGGCCGCCACGGAGAATACGACCACGGCCAATCTTGGCGTGGAGCATGAGCATGAGTTCACCGGTGGAACCAGGATCGAGTCCCGTCTCATGCTCTCCTCGGGCGGTTTCGATTCCGAATCCAGCGAAACGACCTTGAATGCGACGCTGACCAACACGGGCGGTTCCAAGGAGGAAAGCGAGATCAAGGACTATCTGGTCCAGTGGAACTCCGACCTGTCCGTTCCGGTGAAAAGCGATGGTCTGGACCATATGCTGGGCTTCGGCATGGCGGCGCGTTCGGCATGGCGCGACAGTGATCGCGAGGTGTTTACCGTCAGCGCGGCGGGAGGCGTGTCGCAAACCGCGGCGAACCTGACCTCATCTCAGGAATCCGATTACGACATTCAGGAAAGCTATCTGGCGGCCTATGCCATGGACACACTTGCCTTGGGGGCGTTCACGCTGGCCCCCGGGTTGCGACTGGAACATGCGCGTGACGACATGCAGGGGGGCATACGGTCAGGCAAGGCCGAGTTCACCGATCTGCTGCCATCCGTAGTGGCAAGCTGGGATCTGGACCCGGTCTGGCGCATGGAGGCCGGCATCGCACGTACGGTCAACCGGCCGAAGATGGAGGAGATCGCACCTGGCATTACCCGTCGCGGCCAGCGGTCCTTCAACGGCAATCCCGATCTGAAACCGGCGAAGGCCTGGGGCTATGATCTGGGGCTGTCCTACACCACCTCGCCCTTGTTCCTTTCGGTCAATCTGTTCCATCGCGAGGTGGAGAATGTGATCGACAGCGTGGAAACCAGCACCAATGTCTATGAATTCCGCAATTCAGGCGATGGCTGGACCCGGGGTATCGAACTGGAACAGCGCCTGGATATCGGGCGGATGCTGGGGGTGGAGGTGTTGGCACCGTTCAGCATCGCGGCCAACCAGACCTTCCTCGATTCGCGCGTCAACGATCCGATGACCGGCGCTCGCCCGTTCACGGAACAGCCGGATTTCCTCGGCAATCTGTCTCTGATCTGGGACGATGCGCGCCGGGGAACCAGAATAGCCTTCAGCGCGAACTATACGGCAGACAGGCCGACCATCAGCTATGAAGGCACCGGCCAGATTCGCGACAAGACGCGCTATGCCGAAACCATCCTGGATCTGCGGATCGAGCAGGAGGTGGCTCCGGGGCTATCCATTTTCGGTTCCGCCGAGAATCTGACGGATGAGGATCGGGACGAGATCGAGTATCTGAACGGTACGCTGAACCGGACAGCGGCGATTTCCTCCGGGCGGACATTCTTCATCGGGGCCAATATGAAGTTCTGATCAGGCGCCGAAAGTTCGGCTTGGCGAATAGAGAATGCGATTGCGTCGCATTCTCTATTTTGCTATCAGCGCGGTGGGGACGTGGAAAACGACCCTGGGCAACCCGAAAGGAAAGAACGGTCCGCGCCGCGGCCGAACTTGCATTCGATCGACACCTGGTATTCGCAAGGATGCCTCGGTGCGGGCCCTCTTGAAAAACCGACATGACACAATTGAACGATTTCCGGCAGCTTGAAGTAAAGGCTTCGCTGGAACATGCTGGCCGTCTCTGGTTCGGGACGGCAAATGGACTGTACTGCCTGCCAGCCGAATCCGATCAGCCCGCAAGCCTGATCGGCGATTGGCAGGGCGAGGAGGTGCAGGCGCTGGCAGGCGATGGCCATTCCATGCTGCTTGCCTGCTTCGGCCCGGCCGGCCCCCGGCTTGTCATCTGCGACGCGGATGGCAGGGCGGTCTCCTGGCTGACCCCGCCTGCGGGCGAGAAGATCAAGGCCATGGCCATGACGGGCCAGACCATCTGGCTTGGCACCAAGCGCGGCGTATTCAAGCGCGACGGGGATGGCTGGCGCCATGTCTTCGACGGCAACGGCAAGGCTGAAATCATCGGCCTGTGGCTCTATGACGATCTGCTGGTCGGGTCGGTCAAGAAGATGGCGCCGGACGATCTGCCGGCACTGATCGAAAGCCGTGATGGCGGCGAAAGCTGGTCGGTGGAAATCCAGCCGGATTATCAGGATGTCGTGGTCGCGGCGGATGGCGACACGATCATCACCCGCTGGCGCGGCGCGCGTCCGCGTGGCGCCAGGGCCGGTTACAAGAAGCATCCGATTACGGCAGGACAGATTCCGGGCGGCGGACGCTGGGCCGTTGTCGATGGCGACAAGATGGAAGTCGGCGGCGGTTCGGCCGCCCAGCTTTCCACCTATCACCCGGCCTTTGGCGAAGCGGAACGGCTGCATCTGGTGCCCGGCGGCGTGGTCGTCGCGGGGGCGCAGGGCGCCTGGCGGTTCGAGCCTGCGACCGGGCGCTTCTGCTCGCTGTTGCCGGATCACGCCATCACCGGGCTGGAAGGCAAGATCAAGCGCGTCTTCCGGCTGGACGATGTTCTTCTGGCAGCGACGACCTTCGGCACCTTCCGGTCCTTTGATGATGGACGGTCCTGGGAACGCAGCGACGTGGAATGGTGGGTGCTGGATGCGGAACGCGCCGCGCGCGATGCGACCGGTCGCTGGTGGATTCTGTGCCAGCGTGGCCTGTTCCGGACCGATGATCTGGGCGGACGGATCGACTATCACAAGATCAAGGTCAAAGGCGATCACTATAGCGAATTGCGGACCCTCGCGGTGGCGGGCGAGCGCGTCTGCCTCGGCACCAAGCAGGGGCTTTTCGTCAACCGCCCCGGCAGCGATACCGAAGCCTTTTTCCGGGTGGAAGCTTTCGGCAAGCAACCGATCGAGGCCTTGGCCTGGGATGCGCAGGCCGGCCGTCTGCTGGTCGGAACCGCCACCGGCGGCCTTTGGTCCTGGGATCTGGCGACCCCGCCGGACAGGATTGCGGATCAGCCGCTGAATGAAGCAACGATCCTTGTGGATAAGGGCATTGCCTGGATCGCCAATGGGTATCGCCTGACGGAAATGCAGGGCATGCGGCTGCGCGACATAACCCCGCCCGTGGGGGAGGGGGCTGGTTCCATCCATCTGGAGGATGCCGGTGACCGGCTGCTGGCCTGGAACCGGCAGGCGGCCTGGCTTCGATCCAAGGCGGGTGGCGCCTGGGTGGAATGCGCCGGCTGGCCTATGGGATTGCGCCATGTCGCGCTGGATGCGGCGCGGGGGCTGTGCATCGGCACCGACCGCGCCCGCCTGCATCACATTGCCCTGTGAATTCCGGGCGAAAGGAAAGACGATGACTGGTTTGGAAAACTATCTGCGCCCGGAAGTGAAGGGCGCGCTGATCAAGGACGATGCGATCATTCTCGCCACGTTGGGCGGGCTGTATCGCTGGCGGCAGGGCAAAACGGAACCGATGCCGGGCTGGGAGGGGCGCCCGGTGCGCGCCATCGCCAAGGCGCCTGGCGGGGGCTTCATCCTGGTCGCGGAGGGGCAGGACGGGCCGGTGATGTGCGATGGCCAGGGCCAGATTCGCAAAGTGCTGCCGCGTATTCCCGGTGACGAGGCGAAATCCATCCTGATGGATGAGGGCATCGTCATAGCGGGCGGGCGCAAGGGTATCTGGCGCTTCGCGGAGGAGGGCTGGAGCCGCGTTCAGGGTTCCGGCAAATACGAAACCATCGGTCTGGCCAAGGATGCCGGGCGGTTGACGGCCTATGTGAAGAAGCAGGGTGCCTTGCAGCAGCCGGCCCTGGCGGTATCCGCCGATGGCGGCCTGACCTGGCGGCATCTTTACGAGGGCAGCTATGCCGATCTGGCCCGCGCGGTGGCCGGTGATCTGATCGTTACCCAATGGGGCGGCGCGCGCCGGTTGGGCGATCCGGCGGAACGGCGCAAGGAACCGGTAACCGCCGCCGCTGTTTCGGCAGGTATCGTTGCCATGGTGGGCGGCAGCAAGCTGGAAATCCGCCATGGCGGGCGGGTGCGCCTGGATTTGAAGCATCCGGGTTTTGCCGAGGCGGAAACCCTGCTTCTGCTGCCGGGCAAGGCGTTGGTTGCCGGGGTTCAGGGCGCCATGCTGGTGGATCTGGCCGATGGCGGCCTGTGCGACCTGTTCCAGCATGTCACCGTGCCGGCCGGCTCGGCAAAGCTCAAGAAGCTGTTTCCGCTGGGGGGTGACCGCATTCTGGCGACCGCGACCTTCGGCAGCTTCCTGTCGCAGGATGGGGGCAACAGTTGGGAGCCATGCCGAAGCGACTGGTCGGTTCTGGACGCGGTTGGGCTGGCCGGTTCCGGGCAGGGCTGGTGGCTGGCGACCCAGCGCGGCCTGTTCAGCAGCCAGGATGGTGGCCTGAGCTGGAAGCACAACAAGATCACCACGCGGCCGCATCACTTCGCGGAGTTCACCGATGTGGCGATGGTGGGCGACCGGTTGGCCGTGGCCAGCAAGGCGGGGCTTTTCCTGTCCGGGCCGGGTGGCGTCAAGGACCTGGCCGCCATTCCCGCTTTCGGTCGCAGGCTGATCGAAGGCGTGTTGGCTGATGGTGCCATGCTGCTGGTCACCGATCAGGACGGCGGGCTGTTCCAACTGGACCCGGCGGATGGATCGGTACGGCACCTGGCCGACCTTGCGCTGAAGACCGTGCCGGTCAGCGCGACGGGGTACGGCCTGCTGCTGGCGGGCAAGAAAGCGCTTTATCTGCGGCGCGAAGGCCGGGTTGAAGAGGTTGCCGTCCCCGACGGCATGGGAGAATTCCATGTCGTGTCCGGGGCGGACCGGGTGGTCGTCTGGCGACCGGGGGAGGCGTGGTCCTGCCCGCTTGCCGCCCTGTCTCCCTCGGGCTCCGACTGGCGGGCCGTGCCCGACTGGCCGATGGAGGTCAAGAGCGTAGGCATGCTGTCCGCCGCAGGGGGGATGCTGGCAACCGACCGGCGCAAGCTGTTCCGTCGCGAGGCTGCTTGATGGATGCCCGCCCCCGCGCTTTCCGTGCGGGGGCGGTTTCCGTTCCCTGGGAGGACGATGGTGACCGCAACTCCAGACCGGCATGAAGCCCTTGCGGGCGGGACGCCCGTCATTGTCGCGACCGGCAGGCTGGTGCCGGATATGCTGCGCACCCTGTATGCCATCCGGCTGTATGTGCTGGCCCTGCTGTTGGCCTTGACCGCCAAGGCCGGGGTGACGCCGGGCCTGTCCTGGATCGCCAAGGAAGGCGTGGCCGCCATCCAGTCGTCGGGCGCCACGATCAGCGGCGTGATCGCCGCCGTGGGGCTGCCCTTCCTGCTGTTGGTGACGGCCGGTGCCTTTACGGAATTTGGCGAGAAGCTGACCTCCAAGGCGACCGAGCAGCGGCTGATCATCCTGTTGCAGCGCATCTATCTGTCGCGCCGCACCGATGAACGTGCGGCCAAGGATGTAACGCAGATTCTGTTCGGCAGCGAGGTGGCCAAGAAGGGGTTCGAGGTGATCTACAAGGACACATGGCGGCTGACCTCGATGATCGGGTCCATCGTGATCTGGCAATTGACGATCAGCCCGGCCTGGGTGCCCCTGCTTCTGGCCTCCATTCTTCCTGCTATCGCTTTCGTCTGGCTGGTTGGACCCCATATCCAGCGTATCAGCCAATCCGTGCTGGCGCTGCAGCGCATGCTGGCGGCGCGGACCAGGGGGCGGCGGCGCGGTGATTTCGAACGTTCGCAGGAGCGCCTGTTCCGGTCCACGCTCTGGCTGGAGATCATGAAATTCGTCGCGGAACGCGGCATGGCGGCGGTTCTGTGGCTGGCCTTCGGGCTGTGCGTCGGCCTGTCCATTGTCCTTGACCTGGGGCTTGTGCCGGAAGACCGCGACGTGGCCGTTGCATCCGGCTTCGCGGTCAATCTGGCGCTGCTGGCGGGCCCCCTGGGCGAGATCGGCAAGGTCTATACCAAATGGCGCGAGGCGATGCCCGCGCTCACCCTGGCCTATGGGCGGGCGCAGTAACATCGTTCCGGCCATGGTTCAGCCCTGCTGGCCGCGGCCTCAGTAGGCCGGGAGGGTAGTATCGGATAGAATCCCAAGGTGGGCTTCCTCCTGTCGTCAGGCTTCGTGGCGGTGCCGATGGCCTCGCGGGCCTCTTCCAGGGAGACGGCGGCGCTTCCCATGGCTTTCACTTCGAACGGACTTTGCAGGTCCCGAGGGCGAGTGGGCAGTTACCAATTCTTGATCAGGTAAGGGCTGGGGAAAATAGAAGGGGGCTTTACCTAAATCAGACAAACTCCAGGTTCTAAAAACCAAACATATGGTCCAGGCTGAAGGCATGGCCGGAATTCATCAGCCCGTGATAGCCGAACAGGCGGCAGGTCGTGTCGCGGATGATGACATAGCCGCGCGGCCCGGCCTGTTCGCGTGCCGATGCATCGAACATTTCGCTATAGCGCCACAGCAACGACCCGCCGCAGGCGATGTTCACCGTGGTGCGCGCGATTTCCCTGCCTTCCCCGTCATGCAGCATAAGCGTGGTGTCGGATCGGTCCCTCCAGGGGGTGGAGGCGGGATAGATCAGCTGACAGAAGGCGTCATAGGGTTCTTCCGCCAGGCGCAGGAACAGGCGGGTCGAAAGCCCCGGCGCGCGGCCGGCATAGCTCTGCGGCTCGTCCTGATAGGTCAGTACGGTGTTGAAGATATGCGCGCCGAAGCTGGTTTCGGCGGCATGGCCGGTTTGCGTATCCTCGTACCGGAACAGCGCATGCAGCCAGCCATCGCCCAGCCCGCCCGCGCGGAAGTCATAGACCAGCTCGGCATGGCCGCCATGGCCGTTCAGGCGCCCTGCGACCTCTTCTCCCAGATCGACCGCCAGCGCATGGTCGCGCGGCAGATCGCCCAGGAAGCGGCGCAGGATTTCCCGGCCTTCCGTGTCGTAGCAGATCATCGCAACCGGCAGGCTGGTCTGTGCCGTCGACATCGGGGTAGGCAGCATCAGGCTGCGGAACTGGTCGGGCGGCAGGATCGGGGCCGGCAGGACATAGCCCTTACCCATCAGATTGTCCAGATCGGCCAGACGTGGCTGCGGTTTCAGATCCACCCGTTCCACATTCGGGTGGCTGATGCGCATACGCCCATTGGCCTTGGTGATCTCATAGCGCGGGCGCACCATATGCTTGCCGGCGCGGATTTCGATCTGCTCCGGCCAGGCCAGTCCCGGCAGCAGGGTGGAGACATCCAGCGCGACGGAGCCGAAACCGGCGATCGGCCGGTCATAGGCCACAGATTCGGTCCGGCCCATGCGGTTCAGCGAAATCGCGCCCGCCGCGATCGGATGGGGATGGCTGTTCTGCAGCCACAGCACGACCGTCTCCCCCGCCGCTGGGGCGGGCAGGCCGGCATAGAATTCCGCCGGCCAGGCATTGGCGTCATGGGTGCAGGACAGCACATCGGGTGCGTCGCCATAGGTGTCGAGCGCGTATTTCACCACATCATGGCCGGCCGCGCCCAGCACATGCACGAATAGCTGACCGGTAAAAGCCCCCAGGCCGAAGCGGGCGCGGATTTCCCGGCTGTCCAGTTCCACCGTGGCATTCGGCCCGCCCAGGCTTTCCGTCCATTCGGCCAGCGGCTGGCCATCGGCATCGAACAGCCTGCACCAGACCGACACGTCGGTCGCGCCATAGCTGCCCCAATAATTGGCGGTGCGCAGCCGGGTATGCAGGCCGCCCGCATCGCGGAAAAAGGCGAAATTGGTCGCGAAATTAAGCGGGTTCAGATAACGCCGTTTATCCGTCAGCAGGATTTCGGGCAGGCGCAGCGCATCCAGCGTCGCCACCGCCATGCCTTTGGGGATCAGATGGCGGATATGGTCGACCAGCCGGTCCGCGTCGAATGCGGTCACCAGCAAGAGCTTCGCCTTGCTTTCCGGCAGCGCCGTGATCGGCTGGGCGGTCAGGCCCAGCCGCTCCGCCCCGATCTCCTCGATATCCTGGACATAAAGCGCGTCCAGCGCGACCCCGGCCAGCGGATGCAGCGCGTCAAAGGCCTGCGCACCCCCCAGCGGGTCATAGATCGCCACCGGGCCTTCCGCCCGCAGCCGCGCCAGGAAGGGGCGGGCCAGATCGCCGGTCACGGGATGGGCCAACGCCTTGTAGAAGGCATTGCCGCCGGTCTTGTTCGAGAAAGTGTCGATCTTCAGGCTCAACGGACGCTATCCAATTCGGCTGGCCAGTTCGATTAGGCAGTGTGGCGGTATCAGGCGGCGCCTTTCAGGCGTTTGGCGAAGGCGCTGATCGTGTGGCGTACTTTTTCCTTTGCCAGATAGCCGGAACCGACCACCCAGTTCAATTGCACCGTGCGGCGCGGCCCATCGAAGGGCTTGTGGCCGTGCCAGGCATTGGGCGCGTTCTTGAAGACCAGCAGTGTGCCTTCTTCCGGCGGAACCTCGTCGAAATAGTCGTCCAGATCGTCGGGCTTGTTGAGCAGGCGCAGGCGTCCGCCATCGGCATTCCACTCGGTATTCATATACAAAAGGGCGGTCACGATCTTGCCCTTGGAATCGGTATGGATCTGCCCATCGGTCGGCCGGCACATGCCGCGCACGGTCAGCATGGTCGGGCGGCCTTCCAGATCCATATCCAGCTTTTCCGCCATGATCCGGGTCAGCTCCGGCCCTTGCAGCAGGGCGGCCAACTCCTTGAACGCGCCGCCATAGTGCAGCGTGTGCAGCGGGAAGCTGCCGGGCTTGGATACGGCTGGATAGTCGGTATTCACCGCAGCCAGGGACGGGCCGGTCAGCGCGCGCGGCACCATGAAATGGACGAAGGGTTCCATGACGACCGGGGCTGCGCGGATGGCATCGAAATCAAGCGTGACCATGGATGATCCAGGGCAAGGGTTTCCGGGAGCCTGCAAGGGCCCGCCGATATGGAAAATTCCTAGCTGAAAGCGGTTCGCATGTCCAATGCGCTGGATCAAAGACGGGGTCCGACCTCCGCCACGATCCGCGCGGCTACCCGGGCCGTTTCGTCCAGCGGTTCATAGCTCCATTGTTCCAGCGCGCCGCGGAAGGGCCGTGTCAGCCTGGCGGCACGCAGGGCATCATGCAGTCGGTCGAACTTGCCTGTGCCGCTGCCCGGCAGGTCGATCACCTGCACCGGCTTGCCGGTCAGACAGGCTTCCGACACCATGTTGACCGAATCACAGGTCACCAGAATCTGATCGGCCAGCGCCAGAATGCCCGGATAGGGATTCTGCCCCGCCATATCCCACAGATAGGCGCCCGTTCCTTCCAGCGATTGGGCCAGCGCCTCGATCTGTTCGCCGCCGGTACGCCTGGACGGGGTGACCATCAGCCCGGCCCCTTCCTGTTCGGTCATGCGGCGCAGCAGCAGGCCCAGCGCCTCCGCCTCCGCCCGGCCGAAGCGGTAGACGCCGTTTGCCCCGCCCACGATCACCGCGACGCGCGGATGGGGCAGATGGGCCAGTTTTTCCGCCCAGATCGCCCCGTCACGGACAAGCTTCTCCGGCGTTACCCGATGCACCGCGCCCAGGGTGGAAATGACATTGGAACGGTCCAGCCGGTCATGTTGCGGGGCGGCGATCAGGTCGAAGCGGTTCAACCCGGCGCGCGGATGCTGCACATGGACCGCATAGGTCCGTCCGCCCGACCGCTGCTTAATCGCCAGGGCAGGTCCCACGCCATGGCGCCCGCAGGAAATGGTCATCACCGGCCAGGGGGGCTGGGGTTGCGGCGAGCGCGGGCTGATACCCATGGTACCCGGCGGCCAGAAGGCGGCCGGCAGAAAGCGCCAGGGTAAGCCTGCACGCAGCACGAATTCCCGCGATGGAAGGCCAAGTTCGGCGCCGACCCGTTCGGCCAGCCCTGCGGCCTGCGCCACCATGCCGGCCTTGCCATCGGTCAAAACCCAGATTTCCCGGGTCAGCTGCGAATCCGTCGTCATCAACACCTGCGTTGTTTGATAATAATCTTGCGCATTCATGTGTGCTTGGGTAATGTCCGAACCCGTTAGACACTCCCCCATGCCACAGTTTCTGGAGGTGGACCGCATGCCTCGGGTCAAGCTCGACCGAACCGATCGCATGATCCTGCGGCATTTGCAGGAAGACGGCCGTATGACCAATGTGGACCTTTCGGCCCATGTCGGCATATCCGCACCGCCCTGCCTGCGGCGCGTCCGCGCCTTGGAGGATGCCGGGTTTATCCAGGGCTATCACGCCGACGTCAACCCGGACATGCTGGGTTATGGCATCGTGGTCTTCGCTTTTGTGGGGCTGGAGAGCCAGTCGGAGCCCGATCTGGTGGCGTTCGAGGACCGGGTACGCGCCTGGCCGCTGGTGCGCGACTGCCATATGCTGCAGGGCGAGGTGGACTTCCTGCTCAAGGTCGTGGCCAAGGATTTGGACAGCTACAACCGGTTTTTGACGCGGGAATTGACCGCTGCGCCCAATGTAGCGCATGTCAAATCGGCGATGGCGATTCGGGTTTCGAAGAATCTATCGGGCGTGCCGATCGATTTGGAAGACAATGCCGAGTGAGGTGCGCTGACGGCTCTCGACGCGGCCATCCGTCCATCCTATCTGTTGAGCAATGCAATCTGACGGGAGCGGAGCCTTCTGCCCATGACGACGGCCAGCCAAGCGATCGATGAGGAAAGCCTTGCCCGGGATGTGGGCATGGCGCCGGAGGCGCTCAGGGATTGGGTGAGGGGCGTGATCGCCGCGCCTGCGCGCCAGCGCCTGTCCTGGACGGACATCGCGGCACCCGATGTGGATTCCGGCTTGAAAGCGCGGCTGGAGGCCTATCGCCAGCGTATGGAGCAGACATCCGATCCGGGCTTCACCGACGGCCCCGCCCCGGCCGACAGGCTGGCGGCCTTGCGGGAGGAGCTGAAGCGGCGCGGCATCGATGCCTTCCTCATTCCGCGCACCGATGAATATCAGAATGAATATGTGCCGGCCCGCGCCGAGCGCCTGCTATGGCTGACCGGCTTTTCTGGCTCCGCCGGCATGGCGGTGGCAGGTGTGGAGAAATCAGCCATTTTCGTCGATGGCCGCTATACCTTACAGGTCCAGGGGCAGGTGCATGTGTATCTGTTCGAGCCGCATCATCTGATCGAGGACCCGCCGGAACGCTGGATAGCCGAGCATTTCCCGGCCGGGGCGCGGATCGGTTACGACCCCTGGCTGACGACCGAGGCGCAGCTGCGCAAATGGGAAGCCGCAACGGCGGGCAAGGGCATCGTGTATGTCGCCCAGGATTCCAATCCGATCGACGCGGTGTGGCAGAATCAGCCGTCCGCGCCGCTGGGCGTGATCCTGCCGCATGGGGTCGACCATGCGGGCGAGGAATCCGCCAGCAAGCGGACGCGGATCGGTGAGGCCGTGGTCAAGGCGGGGGCGGATTGTGCCGTGTTGACGGCTGTGGATTCCATCGCCTGGCTGCTCAATCTGCGGGGCGGGGATGTGGGCCATTCGCCCCTGCCGCTGTCCTATGCCGTTCTGTCGGCGGATGGCACGACGGATTGGTTCGTGGATGAACGCAAGCTGGCGCCCGATGTGCACGCCCATCTGGGCAATGCCGTACGGGTGCATGCGATGGCGGGCTTCGTTCCGTATCTGGCAGGTTTGGCTGGTGCTGGAAAGTCGGTACTGGTCGATCCGTCGACGGCACCGTTGGCGGTGCTGAATACGCTGTCGGGTGTCCAGGGCCGGCTTGTGCGCGGCACCGATCCGGTGGCTCTGCCTAAAGCCTGCAAGAACGCCACGGAGATCGAGGGCACCCGTCAGGCGCATCTGCGCGATGCCGTGGCGTTGACGCGGTTTCTGCATTGGGTGAAGACCGAAGCGCCGAAAGGCGGTATCACGGAAATCGTGGCATCCGACCGGTTGGAAGCCTTTCGGGCCGAAGATCCGGCACTGAAGGATTTGTCCTTCGATTCGATTTCCGGGGCGGGGCCGAACGGGGCGGTGATCCATTACCGGGCGACGCCGCGCACCGATCGGGAACTGAAGCCGGGCGAACTCTACCTGATCGATTCCGGCGGGCAATATCCGGACGGAACGACGGATGTAACCCGGACCCTGGCCATCGGCGCCCCGGATGAGGAAATGCGCGACCGCTTCACCCGCGTGCTGAAAGGCCATATCGCGATTGCCATGGCCGTATTCCCGGAAGGAACCACGGGTAGCCAGCTCGACATTCTGGCGCGTCAGTCCCTCTGGCAGGCCGGGCTGGATTACGACCATGGCACGGGCCATGGTGTGGGCAGTTATCTGAATGTGCATGAAGGCCCGCAGCGCATTTCCAAGGCGGCCAATGCGACGGCGCTGCGGCCAGGCATGATCATTTCCAACGAGCCCGGCTACTACAAGACCGGCTTCTATGGCATCCGGATCGAAAATCTGGTGGTGGTGCAATCCCATCCGATGCCGCTCGGCGGCGAACGGCCGCTGTACGGCTTCGAAACGGTGACGCTGGCCCCGATCGATCGGGATCTGGTAGCGACGGGTCTATTGACGCAGGCGGAGCGGGACTGGCTGAACGCCTATCACGCCCGGGTGCGCGCCGCGCTTGGGCCGAAGCTGGACGGGGATTGCCGGGCCTGGCTGGACGCCGTGACCGCGCCGATCTGAACCTGACCTGAACCAGTCCCGGGATTATTCGTCTTGCTGTCTTATCGCCATGGCTTCCATGCGGGTAATTTCGCCGATGTCATGAAGCATGCCGGCCTGCTGGCGCTGGTGGCGCGGCTGGTGGAAAAGCCGCGGCCGATCACGCTGATGGACAGCCATGCCGGGCCTGGCCTCTATGATCTGTCGCATGCCTTCGCCGAGAAGACGGGGGAATGGCGCGACGGTGTCGGGCGGCTTCTGGCCCGGGCTGATCTACCGGAAGCCTGGCATGCCTATCGGGACGCCGTCGCGGCGGATATGCAGGCGGGCGGGGCACCCTCCTATCCCGGCTCGCCGGAGCTGATGCGGCGCTGCCTGCGGCCCGATGACCGGCTGATCCTGTGCGAGCTGCACAATACCGATGCTCCGGAACTGAGGCGGTTGATGCGCGGGGACGTGCGCGTGCAGGTACATCTGCGCGATGGGTTCGAGGCGATGGGCGCTCTGTTGCCGCCGGAGCCGCGCGCGGGGGCGCTGCTGATCGATCCTCCCTATGAGGTGAAGACGGATTACACCCGCCTGCCGGAGACCGTGGCCGGGGTGGTGCGGCGCTGGGCGGAAGGGGCGATCCTGATCTGGTATCCGATCCTGGCCGATGCGCGCCATGCCGAGATGGTAGCGGCCCTGGAAGGGTTGCATCCAAAGGGCTGGCTGCGCTGGGAACTGCTGGACCAGCGCCCGAAACAGGGCCGGGCCGGTCTGGCCGGTGCCGGGCTGATCCTGCTCAACCCACCCTGGCGGCTGGCTGAAGCCTGGGACGCGCTTTCGCAGTCGCTGCCGCAGATCCTGTTCGACGGGGCGGGGGAAAGCCGCCTGACCGCATCCTTGGGAGAAACGCCATGAGCAACCAATCCAATCGCAGCCATCGCATCGCCCTGATCCCCGGCGACGGCATCGGCCACGAGGTGGTGCCGGCCGCCATGCAGGTGGTGGAAGCCGCCGCGCGCAAATTCGGCTTTACCATCCTGTCGGAAGAACTGCCCTGGGGCTGTGAATACTATGCGAAGACCGGGGCGATGATGCCGAAGGATGGCATCGACCGGCTGCGCGGCTTCGATTCCATCCTGCTGGGCGCCTGCGGCTATCCGGGTGTGCCGGATCATGTCTCCCTCTGGGGGCTGTTGATCCCGATCCGGCGTGAGTTCATGCTCTATGCCAATGTCCGTCCGATCAAGCTGTTCCCCGGCGTGCCCTGCCCGCTGGTCGGCCGCAAGCCCGGTGATATCGATTTCGTCGTGGTGCGCGAGAATGTGGAGGGGGAATATTCCCAGGTCGGCGGGCGCATCTATGAAGGCACGCCCGACGAGGTGGCGATCCAGCAGGCCGTCTTTACCCGTAAGGGCACCGACCGCATTCTGAAATATGCCTTCGATCTGGCGAAGACCCGGCGGAACAAGGTGACCTCCGCAACCAAGTCGAATGGCATCATTCATTCCATGCCCTTCTGGGACGAGCGTTTCGCGGAGATGGCGAAGGCCTATCCGGGAGTGGAGACGAACCAGTTCCATATCGACATCCTGACCGCGCATTTCGTGCAGCATCCCGACTGGTTCGATGTGGTGGTGGCCTCCAACCTGTTCGGCGATATCCTGTCCGATCTGGGGCCGGCGATTGCGGGGTCCATCGGCATTGCGCCCTCGGGCAATCTCAACCCCGAAGGCGAGCATCCCTCAATGTTCGAACCGGTGCACGGCTCCGCCCCCGATATCGCGGGCAAGGGCGTGGCCAATCCCATCGCCACGATCTGGTCGGCAGCGATGATGCTGCGCCATCTGGGCGAGGCGGAGGCGGCGGACGCCATCGAAGCGGCGATGGAAGTGACCCTGGCCGATGCCGATAGCCGCACCCGTGACCTGGGCGGCAAGGCCAATACGAAAATCGCGACAGAGGCGGTGCTGGCCGCGCTCTAAGCTGCTCCAGGAGCTGCTGGGTTTAGGGCGGCGAGTTGGTCTGGTATTTTCTCCGCCCTTCGAGACGGGCCTGCGGCCCCCTCAGGGCGAGGGAAAATGTACGAGAAAAGCCCGCATGCCTCAAGGGCTGCCGAAGGCGGCGTCTCGAAGGACGCGGGCGTCTGAATCCAACTTGCTTCAGTCCAAATCCTGCAGCCCCTGATTAATAATCCCACATGCGTTGGCGCAAGCGCTCCCCGATCATGCAGTCTATGCGTGGCGGGGAGTATTGGGCGGGAATGATGCCAGCCATCCCGGGCCGGTCCGGCCTTGCCGGGACAAGGCCGGAGATTTCCAGCACCATCTTGCGGCGGATCGCATCTTTCAGCCGGGCCGGGTCTTCCACCGTGACCAGGAAAGCGCCCGGTCCGCCGATCACACAATCTTCGTAATAAATATCCAGCCGCTCGATATTGAACATGCCGCCGGGCGTTTTCAGGTTCAGCGGCAGGCCGTTGATGACGATCCCGGCCTGCACCAGCATGTCGCGGGTCTGGTCCACGGGCGGGCCCATATTGTTCGGCCCGTCGCCTGAAATATCGATCACCCGGCGCAGGCCCTTATAGCCGCTGGCGTCGAACAGCTCGGCTGCGAACAGCAACCCGCCGGAGATGGAGGTGCCGCGCCAGGCTTCCAGCGGGGCTGCTTCCAGCGACTGGGCGAAGCCTTCCGCATCCGCCGCCGAGCCGATCAGAGCCCAGGGGATCAGTTGCTTGCGGCTGTCCGGCCCGGCCCATTCGACATAGGTCAGCGCGATGCGACCATGCAGCCCGCCGGAAATCGCGGTCAGCACCTGCTCGTCCCGCAGGGCGTCCGCATAGCCTTTGCGCTGCAGGACCTGCTCGTCCTGGTCCATGGAGCGGGAGACGTCAACGGCCAGGATCAGTTCCAGATCCACCTCCGTCTGGGCCGCTACGGGGCCGGAAGCCAGGGCCGCGACCAGGATCAGGGCTGCCAGCCCGGTCATGCGCACAGGAAACGCCATCCACGCCATCTCCCCATCTGTTCATTCCCCTCGGGGGAAACTCTGGGGCAGGCGGCAGGGCCGGTAAAGGCGCAAGGCGTCGCAGCCGCGTTCACGAAATCGTCACCGCCCCGCAGTGTGCCCGTCGGGACGAGGTGCATGGCAGGCGATGGGGATTGCGGCGGCAATGGCGGCAAACTAAGGTCCGGCCGCATCATCCTTCTGTAGTGGAATTCTTCCCTTGTCCCTGGTTGTTTCGATCCTGCCGGTCCTGTTCACCGTGATCGGCGGCTATGCCCTTGCCGCGACCCGCATTCTGCCGCGCGAGCGCTGGGAGGCAATAGACCTCCTATGCTTCCGCATGCTGATGCCCGCCGTGCTGATCCGGGTGATCGCGACATCCGATCTGGACCTCGGCAAGGTCGGTGGCATGGTCTGGGCGCTGTTCGGCACGCTGATCGTGGCGGCGGTACTGGTCTTCGCGTTGCGCGGGCTGATCGACCGCCGGAAACTGCCTGACCCGTCCTTTTCCACCATGGTGCAGACGACCACGCGCTTCAACGGCTTCATGGCGCTGGCCGCCGCCGAGGCCCTGTCGGACAATTCCACCGTGGCCCTGGTGGCCATTGCCATGGCGATCCTGGTGCCTTTCCTGAATGTGGGCAATATCATCGTGCTGGCGGCCTATGGCACGGCCCGGCCCAATTGGAAGGGCGTGCTGATGATCACGCTCAAAAACCCCCTGGTGCAAAGCTGTGTCATCGGCTTTGCCTTCAACCTGTCCGGCGTCGCCCTGCCGGCCGTGCTGGACGGCACGCTGGAACTGATCGGCCGCGCCGCCTTCAGCGTTGGCCTGCTAGCGGTGGGCGCCTCGCTTAGCCTGCGTCGCCTGCTGCTGCCGCGCCCTGTGCTGCTGCTGGGGCTCGTGCTGCGGCCGGGGCTGGTGGTCTGCCTGTTTCTGGCCCTGGCGCATATTCTGGCCCTGGGACCAGTGGAAATGCTGGCGGGTATTCTGGTCTTCATCGTGCCGACCGCCGCGAATGGCTATATCGTCGCCCGCCAGATGGGCGGGGATTCCGATCTCTACGCCGATACCATGACCTGGCAGACGGTGCTGTCCATGGTCACGCTGCCCGCGTTGGCGGTGCTGCTGCCCTATCTGGGTTAGGAAAAGCGCAGAAAGAAAGCCCGCATCCAGAGGAGGCCCGGGAGGGCCGTCTCGAAGGACGCGGGCGTCAAGCTCTAACCCACCTTCGCCATGCCGGCGCCCGAGGCGATCCAGGCCCGCCAGCCGCCGAAGCCGCTGATGTCGCGCCCATCGGCCGTCGCCACCGCCTCGCACAGGAAGCCGGGCACGGTGCTGCCATCGTCCAGCATCACCCGGCCGATGGAAAGCGGCGCGGGAATGCCGGCCAGGAAGGTTCCGAAGGCGGATTTCGGCAGGGCCCAGACTTCCAGCGCGATGGCATGGCCGCCCTCGGCCTGCCGGACCAGACCCGGCCGCGCGGGCGGGCCGCCGGCCAGCGCGTAGAGCGCATAGGTCGCCGCCGTGTTGCAGGCGTTCACGAAGCGCGCGCCCAGCGCCGTCAACTCCCCATTCAGCGGCAATCCCGACATATGTGCACCGCAGACGGCCAAGGCGATCTCATCCGCGCCCAGCTCCGGCACGGTAAGGGCGAAGGCTGGGCGCGCCCATCCGGTCGCACCCAGCACGCCGGCTTCGACGCGGGCCGCCAGTGCCGCGCAGAATCCGTCCTGCCCCTGGGCCGCCAGGAAGGTAACGCTGCCGGGGCGCCCATCGGCCCGAGGTCCGGTGGGTACGGCGATGCCGCACATATCCAAGAGGTTTACGAAATTGGTATAGGTTCCCAGGCGGGAATTGGGGGTGATCGGATCGGCCGCGATCTCCGCCAGTGTCACGAAATAGGGGATGGTCGGTACGCAAAGCGCGTCTAGCCCCGCCAGCAGCCCTTCGCAGACCCGTGCCAGCTCCTTCAGGCGATAGATGCCGTTGAAGGCATCGACGGCGGTCAGGGCCAGCCCCGGCTCCAGAATGGCGCGGGTGGTGGGGTGCAGCGTTTCTGCACGCTCGGTCAGCCGGTCGCCCACGGCCGCCACGCGTTCGGCCAGCCACGCGCCTTCATACAGCATGCGAGCAACGGCGTAGAAGGGTTCGAAGTCGATCTCCACGATCTGTGCGCCCTGGCCGGCCAGACGGTCCAGCGTGGCGCGGAAATCCTGGGCCTGAACTTCATCGCCGCAGGTCACCAGCGTGGCGGCATCCGGCACGCCGATGCGCAGCGCGCGGGGCAGGGCCGCCAGTTTCGGGGTGGGAAGCCGGCGCGAATACGCATCCCCCCCGTCATGGCCGAAACCGGCCTGATAGGCTTCCCAGGCATCGGCGGCGGTCAAGGCGAAGATGGAAATCGTGTCCAGCGTGCGGCAGGCCGGAACCACCCCCGTGGCCGACAGCGCCCCCAGCGTCGGCTTCAAGCCCACGATATTGTTCAGCGCGGCCGGAACCCGGCCGGAACCGGCCGTATCGGTGCCCAGCGAGAAGCAGGCGATGCCATGCCCCACCACCACGCCGGAGCCGGAGGAGGAACCGCCGGGAACAATGGCCGGGTCGACGGCGTTTTTCGGCACCGGATAGGGGCTGCGCACGCCCACCAGCCCGGTCGCGAACTGATCCAGATTGGTCTTGCCCAGGCAGATCGCCCCGGCCGCCTTCAGCTTCGCCACCACGAAGGCATCGGTTTCGGGCAGATAGGTGAAATCGGGGCAGGCCGCCGTGGTGGGCATGCCCGCCACATCGATATTGTCCTTCACCGCGAAGGGAATGCCCCAGAGCGGGCGACCATCGGGCCGGTCGCCCAGGGCGCGGGCGGCGGCCAGCGCGTCTTCCCGTGCGGCATGGATGAAGATGCCGGGATCGCCCACCGCATCCAGGCGGCGGAAGGCCTCCGCGATCACGTCCGCGGGGCTGGTGCCGTCGCCATAGGCCTGCCGCAGGGCGGGAAGGGTGAAGGGAAGGGACTGAAGCATCACGGGCACTTTCTTCTGCTAACAGGAAAATCAGGCAAGGCTGCGGGCGGGCGCCTGCGGTGCCGCCGCGATCAATTCGCGCGTATAGGGGTGGCTGGGATTATCCATCACCTCCTCGGCGGAGCCGGTCTCCACGATCTGGCCACCTTTCATCACCACCACCCGGTCGCAGAGCAGGCGCACCACATTCAGGTCATGACTGACGAAAAGATAGCTCATTCCCAGCCTGGCGCGTAGGTCCACCAGCAGGTTCAGCACCACCGCCTGGATCGACACATCCAGCGCCGCCGTCGGCTCGTCCAGGATCAACAGATCGGGTTCCGGCGCAATGGCGCGCGCAATGCCGACGCGCGATTTCTGTCCGCCCGAAAGCTGGTGCGGGAAGCGGTCGAGCAGATGATGCGGCAGGCCGGTCAGATCGGCCAATTCTTCGACCCGTTTCGCAAGGGCCTCCCCCTTCAATCCTGTCAGATGCATCAAGGGTTCGGCGATCGATTGGCGCGCGGTGTGGCGGGGGTTCAGGCTGTCGGTCGCATCCTGGAACACCATCTGGATCTTGCCGCGCAGCGGGTGGCGGGCAAAGCCCTTGACCGGGATTTCGGCCAGATCCTCGCCCCGGAACAGGATGTTTCCCGAGCTGCTGTCCAGCAACCGCACGATCATGGAGGAGGTGGTGGATTTCCCGCAGCCCGATTCACCCACCAGCCCCAGGCTTTCGCCTTCGCGGATGGTGAAGCTGACACCTTTGACCGCATGCACCGGGCCGGATTTGCCCTGATAGGTCTTGGTCAGGTTCAGAATTTCCAGCAGATTGGAATTGCCGATGCTGCGCGGTTGCAGCGGGGCGCGCTGGTCTTCCGGCAGAAGGGAGCGGATGGTAACCCCCCGACGCGGGGTCGCATCCACCAGCTTGTTGGTATAGGGATGCTTCGGCGCGGTGAACAGCTCGGCCGGGCGGCCTTCCTCCACGATCTCGCCATTCTGCATCACCACGATCCGGTCGCAATATTGCGACGCCAGACCCAGATCATGGGTGATCAGGATGGAGGACATGGCGCGTGCCCGCACCAGCTCGTCGACCAGATCCATCACGGTTTTCTGGGTGGTGATGTCCAGCCCCGTGGTCGGTTCGTCGGCGATCAGCAGCTTCGGGTCGCAGGCCAGGGCGATGGCGATCACCACGCGCTGACACATGCCGCCGGACAGTTCGAAGGGATAGGCTTCATAGCGGGCCGCCGCATCGTTGATCCGCACCGCTTCCAGGGCTTCGATGGCTTTTGCCCTGGCATTCTGCCGGTTGGCCTGGTTGTGGCGCAGCAGCACGTCTTCGATCTGATGGCCGACCTTGCGGATCGGGTTCAGGGCGGCGCGCGGGTTTTGGAAGATCATGCTGATCTCCCGCCCCCTGATATCCTTCATGGTGGATTCCGCGGCGCGACGCAGATCGACGCCACCATAGATCGCCTCGCCGGCCTTGATGGAGCCCGCCGCGTCCAGAATGCGCATCAACGCGTAGGAGGTGACGGATTTCCCCGAACCGCTTTCGCCGACGATGCCAAGACGCTCCCCCTTCGCCAGCTCGAAGGAGATGCCCCTGACCGCGTTGACCTCGCCCTTTCGGGTTTTGAAGGCGACCTGCAGATCCCTGATCGACAGCATGTTCATGTCCTCCGGCGGGGATCGACGATGTCGCGCAGACCATCGCCCATCAGGTTGAAGGTGAACACGGCCAGCATCAGCCAGAGGCCGGGGAACAGCGCCAGCCACCATTCGCCCGAGACGATGAAGTTGGCGCCTTCGGCCACCATGATGCCCCATTCGGCAGTGGGCGGACGCACGCCAAGCCCGATGAAGCTCAGCCCCGCCGCATTCAGGATGGCCCAGCCCAGATTGAGGGAGACCTGCACCATCATCGGCGGCAGCGCATTGGGGAAGATATGCAGGGCCAATACCCGTAAATCGGAATTGCCCGCCAGCTTGGCGGCCAGGGTGAAGCCCGCCTCGCGCCTTATGTTGACCTCGGCCCGCACCAACCGGGCATAGAAGGGGATGTTGATGATGGCGGTGGCATAGATGATGTTGGCCACCGAATTGCCCAGCGCCGCCACGATACCCATCGCCAGGATGAACAGCGGAAAGGCCATGATCGTGTCCAGGATGCGGTTCAGCACCGTGTCGGTCAGCCCGCCGTAATAGCCGGCGATGGCGCCAAGGACCGAGCCGATGACGAAGGACAGCGCAACGGCGGCGACGGAGATGATGAGGTCGAGCCGGGTCGCCACGATCACCCGGCTGAACACGTCGCGGCCCAGACTAT
>Ga0209066_10000393_pt1 | contig 65034 bp, 87 predicted proteins | sample All_14_2_FD_187198 | JGI IMG/M metagenome (GOLD analysis project Ga0209066, IMG submission 187198) | Freshwater microbial communities in response to fracking from Pennsylvania, USA - Allegheny Zone_MetaG_DW_15 (SPAdes) (version 2) ...
TGTTATTCCTTTATCTGAAAGATTTCAAAATACAAATGTTAATATAAATTTTGAAGTGCGTGAAACACCAGAGCAGAAGATCAGTGATGAGACTTACAACCAAATGTTCACTGAACGAAATAGTTTGGTCCGAACCATCGGGCAAACTCTTCGCATGCGTGGGCATGAAATCAAGCAACTCTTTGATAAAGGATTAGGATCAATTTCAACTAGACTCAAGAACGTCGATCCTATGCTCCGTTCAGAGATTAGAAACCTTGACTTTCGAACTGCCCAAAAGATTGTAACCGCCTTACGAATTGCACATCCACTCCTGGAGAAGACTAAGCAAATGAGTCCGCAAGACAAATTTGTTTGGGATGTAGCTAGGAGAAATTCAGACGAGGTTAAGATAAAAGAACTGGCAGAGAAGTATGGCATGACTGCTGATCAAGAAAAGTTGCGATCAGTCCTGAATCAAATTCGTGAAGAAGCAAAAGATGTTGGTTACGACGTAGGTTTCATCGAAGAATACTGGCCTCGCATAATCAAGGATCAGGAAGGATTCTTGCAGGCAACAAAAGGAATTTCTCAGCGCCCAGTTATTACTGATGCAATTAAAAAGTATGCAGACAAACTTGGAATGACAGTTGAAAAATTTGAGGCTGAATTTCCTGAGCAGGCAGCAGATATTGCTAGCAACACAATACTGGGGAGGAACCTTGGCATTGGTGGGCCAGGCAATATTCAGGCTAGGCAATATGAAGTTGTTCCTCCAGAATTGAATAAGTTCTACATGGATAGTGATGCAGCATTGATGCAATACATCTATAGTATGATCAAAAAGATTGAAGCAAGACGTTTCTTTGGTAAGGTTCCAGAGAGAATAGCGAACCTGAAGACTGAAAAGAAACGAAAGACTGCAATGCTCAAAGAGTATGAACTTACCAACAATACTGCAAGAATAGATGATGTTGCTAGTGACCTGTTGAGGATTGAACAAGAGTTGGATAAGTACAAACTTCAGCGAGACTACACAGAGAATATAGGAACGTATATTAATGATCTCAGAATGTCTGGCAGAATCCAGGCAGAGGATGAAAAAACAGTTAGGGACATTCTTGATGCTAGGTTCCATGAGCATGGAACTACAGGGCCAATTAATGCCTACAAAAATATGGCATACATTGACGTAATGGGATCACCATTGTCTGCGCTGACACAAATAGGTGATCTTGCCTGGGCGATGTATGTTGGTAAGGTATGGACACCAAGAGGCTTAGCTAATACGATTAAGAATGTTGGCAAGGCAACATCAGGATCTTTCAGAAACTCTAAATATCTTGGAGGGATTTATAAAACTTTTGGAGGTTCTAAAATAACTAAGGAAGACTTAGGAATTGAAAGGATCGCTCAGGAGTTTGCAGACGGAACGACACTTGGCAATGCAGTAAGTTGGGTATTCAAAAAAGTACAGCTTGAACGCATAGATTCGATTGGCAAGGAGACATTGATCAACAATGCATTTGATAATTACAAAGTTATGGCTAGCACAGAGGCAGGCAGAACAGAATTGTTGAAGCAACTCAAGCCTATATTTGGCACACAATCAGAGAGTGTAATAAATGATCTGCTTGCAGGTAATTCGACTGACAATGTGAAGATGTTGCTGTACCATAGGTTGCTTGACTTCCAGCCAGTTGCTTTGTCAGAAATGCCAGAACAATACCTTAAGTCTGGGAATGGTCGAGTGTTTTATATGCTCAAGACATACACAATCAAGCAGTTTGATGTATTCAGGAATGAGGCTTGGCATAAAATTAAGACAGGTGAAAAGGATCAAGTTATTGAAGGAATTGGGAACATGATTAAGCTGGTAAGTTTACTTACACTTGCCAATGCTGGAGCGGATGAATTAAAAGACTTTCTGCTGGGCAAAGATGTGAAGTTTGAAGATCACGTGATTGAAAACTTCCTTACTATGGGCGGAGCCTCAAAGTATGTCCGGATGCAAACGACTAGGGAAGGTTTAGGAAGTGGACTTGCCGGCCAGATTTTGCCACCATTCAGATTCATAAACTCCATCAGTAAGGATCTTGGCCAAGGTTATGGTGATTACATTGCCGGTGATACAATTAATTTTGACAACACAAGAATTGTAGAATCCATTCCGATCGCTGGCAAGATTTATTATTGGCATTACGGCAGGGGAGAGGATTACAAGAAGAGTAGTAACGAGCAAGAGTTTACTAATGTCGGAAAAGAAGTAAAGCTATTTAAGAGGCAGCTTGAAAATGTTGAAGACAAGCGAACTTTTTTGAACTCCAACATTGATAAGTTCAAGCAAATGAAGCTGCATGAAAATTTTCAAGCCTCTTTGAATCGGAACCAGGCAGTAATTAATAAGTTGAAAGAAATTGAACAGACAACGAATGTGAGGGAAAGACTTGGACAGTTGCAGCAACAACGAGAGATGTTGTTGAACAAGTATTTTGAGGTTGCAGCTGGGTTGCAGTAAGCAAGATTGATAGTGCCAGAACTTACAAGACATCGTAGGTTCTGGCATTGTTAATTACTCTACAAACTATGGAGTAATCTCAAATAAAATGTTAGCTGGATTATATTTCTTTACATAATACTTTCCGCATGGCTTAGGCTCACAGCAATATCCTCCACGATATACACAGTTTGGCACCATGTAAAGGCTGAGATATTCATCAACCTTTTCTACCTCCTTACGAATCTCAAGCATAATATCTCTAGTCTCATCACTGGCCTGATAGCAGAGACGCTTACGACTCATATCGATAAGATGCTGAGCATTCAGAAGCATCCTGTGATTGACTGGAGAATTTCGAGTGATTACTTCATCACCTGCGCCACCACGATCAGGTCGATTACTCATGACATAATGCTGCTGCCCAACTGCTGCATGTCTCACCAGGTGGACACTTACCTTAGTTGGAATGTCTTGCATGGTGATCCAGAACATCTGGGTTCTGCTTGGACTATGTTCCCATTGATACAGCTGGGCTAGGTTACACTTAGCTGTAAAGCCAGCGTGCATTGTAGATTCAATAGCTAGGTGGGCATCTTCAAGAGTAGTTATTTTCGTAGCTGTTATCTTCATCTTACACCCTCCAGGTGCATTTAATCACTTCAGCTTTTACATTCAGGCTCGACAGCATTGCCAGTTGTAATAACTAACTTTTTTGGCTTCTTAGGAAGGATCTTAAAGCTAGGATTGCCAAGAGCTACGTTCAGTCGCTTAACCATCCCAGCCAGCCAGTCTCCATGAGTGGAAAACCGCATTACTTCGCATTCGTCCAGAGCGTTCTGGAGATCTAGTTCAGTTAATTTTTTCATAGTCGATGCACATAGTCACAGTAGTTACACCTTCGCCATCTAAGTTATGGTCAGGGGATTTTAGGCACCAGTTAATTCCATCGAACCAACGGCAGGATTGACATATAAAGATTGATTCTTGGCATTCTTCAGTAAAATCAATGTAGTCATCTTCGAAGATTTCATTCATGATTAAGTACCCTTTTAAGCTCGGTTTCGTTTTCAGTCAGCTTAGTATGCAGCATACAGGCATAATGTGCAATTTTCATGAGGTCCATGCATTGCTGGCCGTCCCGAGAGTTCTTGCCATATCGATTTAGGTACTTTTTCATTTGGGTAATGAAGTCAGATTCGCTGAACTCAGAACATTGATCTTGGCCTTTATCGCCATACTGAGGAACTGTATAGGTTTCAATGTGTTGGAAGACTTGCTTAGAGAAGTCAAGCCATTCAGTTGAGCGAATAGAATAGTTGCGATCAGTCATAATTACTCCATACTTGAATTTAGATTTGGCACAATAATTCCACGATCCACCAATTCAAAAAAGCATCTCTTAGTTGCAGTTATATCAGCATACGCGTCATGCGCACCATCGAAACCAGTTCCAAATAAGTGTTCATGCAGCTCGACTAGCTTGGGCCATTTGGCACGGCCAGCCTTGTTTTTAAGGCCACACATTTTAACTACTGCCTTATCTTTCATGGTACAATGGTTGGGAAGATCAAGATAGAAGGCAGACCGAGCTTCATCAGTCAGGTTATCAAGATTGCGCTCCATCATCTGGTAGACGTAGTTCCAATCGAAAGCAAAGTTATGACATACAACCAAGTCTGCTTGGCGAAGCAATAATCCAAATTGTTCAGCCGCTTCAAGTTCTTCAATGCCCTCAGCATCTGCACGTTCAACTGAAATACCATGCACCTCTTGAGCATAATAATTCATTGACCTACCATTAGCTTTGATGATGACATTCATTTGAGCATGTTCTTCATTCATATCTGCCAAAATCGCTCCTATCTGCACAGTCCAAGCCTGTTCTGGATCATTGGCAGACAAAGATTTTTTAATGAAGTCACTGGTTTCTGTGTCAAAGAATAGTACTTTTGTTTCAGAAGTCATTTAGTTCTTCTCCATTTGATTTTTCAATACATTCCTATCCATCAACCTGAACACTGTTCGGTCAAGATATGTAGGGTCTCTTTCTTTGCATTTTCTTTTAATCGTATGATACTGACTACTGGTTATGGAATGTTCAGCCTTGACTACTCCAGCTTGTTCTGCCATTTCAAGATATCCCCTTAGCTGCTGTGGGTTTTCTACATCCAGGTGAAAGTTCCGTATTACCTCAGTCCAATCGAATACTTCTCGTGACTCGATGAAGGAAAGTAGCTTGGCATAAATGTTTGCATTGCTGGATAAGCCTAATCCATAAAAAGCGTTTGGCATTTCTTGTTCTGTGACTTGCATGATTGCCAGGGCTTGCTCGAAATGCTCAGCCGTGATTATCATTTCATCCGATTCGGCGGCGCTGACAAGCATACAAACCTTGTTTAGATGCAATGGTCTCCTGTGATTATAGCCTAAGAAACGATCACTTGGCACTCCAGACTCGTCATACTCTTGCTCATACCATCGAACATAGGTCTTGAGAAAGTCTTTGCTCAGGGTGAACTGGCCAGATAGGTTGGCAATTTCCTGCAAGTCATTTTCTAACTTCTTTTGTATATCTTCCTCTTCTTCTGTCAAAAACTGCAATGCTCTTCTCTGCTTCGGGCCTTGTCCAACTACAAAGATAATCCGAGATATCAGGCCACCACCAACTGCATCTTGACTCAATTTAGATTGCAAAAGACTAGGAGTAATGCATCCAAAGATGGTCAGCCAACAATTGGATATGTCTTCAGTCTTTCTGGCTAGGGTCTTATACTTCCAAACGTCTGCACAATCGAAAAGGTCAGTCAGACTTGCGAGTAACATCTGATCTCTATCGTTCAGAAAGACTTGGAATTCTTCTGACCAGATGGATACGCTCTTATGCTTGCGGGTAAACCCAGCATGATCGACATAAGTATCTTCGCTGTCCATGAGTTCTTTATAAAGTGCCTGGGTGGAGCCTAGCGAATCTGCACCTATATTAACATCTAGCTTTTGCACAAAGCTTTTTGCTATCTTCATCGCTGTGCCTTTCCGTCCTCCCGGTGGACCGACTAATGCAAGGAACAAATTTGGATAAACATAACCTCGAAGTGCTCCCCAATTGCAATAGCACTTCCGCCGAAGAGCAGAACTAATGGCAGTTAAGCCGGACCATAAATGGTATAGTTCTGGAGGCTCTGTTCGCTGGGTGTACTTCATATAGTATGACAGCCAATTATCTAATTGCCTCGACATGGTAAAAGATTGTCCTTATCAAGATGCTCTATGATTGCTATGGATTGCTGTCCATTTATTATCTGTTAAAATCCTATCTTTTCAATTGCCTTGTCTACAGACTCTTGATTGAAAATACTTATATCTGCCGTGTTGCCAGCCCATTGAGTGCCGATCTTGGCATCCAAGCCGATTGTAAAGCTCTTACCTTTGTAAGTGAAGGTGTGGGTTAAATGATCTTTAATGATCAACAGTATCTGCACGAGATTTGGAATTTGGCTTTTGTGAAATTGAAATACAAACGAGTCATGGACAGTTGTCATGCAGCGAATGTCGAATCCATCTTTGCCTAACCTAGGATCATTGACACATTTTATTATTCCTCGGTTAAGCAGCTCTGCGACCGTAGACTGTGGTTTATATGAATATGCATTTCTGAATAAAGCTGCATTCATTTCACCCAAGAATCGTCTAGGTCGTCCAAACAAGTTGTAAAGAACTCGATTCTTCTGAACCTCTTCCTCGATTGAACGATGCCATCTCTTCAATCCTGGAAAGCGATCAGAATACATGTCCAGCAGGCGTTTACATTCTGACTGACTTTTAAATATTTCCTCCGCTGCTAAATTGTCAGAAAATGTTTGAGGTCCCATCGCATAATTGGATGCGTGCACGACCTTTTTTCCCATATACCTCATTGTGGATTTCTGATCAGACTTTTTAGTCTTAGCCTCATGAATTACTTCTTCAATTGGAACTCCAAAGATCTTGCTGGCATTAAAAGAATGTACATCAATGCCTGACTCGAATGACTGAATCATGTTTGCATCTTGAGTAAGGTATGCAACTACGTGTGCCTCAGCCTTGGCAAGGTCACATTCGCAGAGAATCCAATCTGGATCGGCAATGAGATAATATTTGAAAATGTATGGCTGATTCTGAAGGTTCGAATTACCTGTAATCTGAATACTATTTCCATTACGAACAAGAAAGAAACTTGTTGGAGTTTGTAAGCAATATACCATTCCAGTATAATCAAACATACTCCAATGCTGCCTGTTTACACGAGCATACTGCCGTGGTTTAATGTTAATTGAATATAATGGCTTATTGTTTCCTTGACCATAACCATTGTTATTATCATTATCTACTCTAACAGTACAACTTTTACCAACTAGATGTACTAATGTGTTTACAATTTCTGCATTAGCCTTGTTTGTAGTATAATAAATATAACTTCTATTTCTGGTGTGTGCATCCCAATATTGAAGTTCATCAATAAAAGCTTCTTTAGCTTCTAAAGTTAAATCATACATCCAAGTTCCAAAAGTCTTTCCAGCAAAGAAAAACTTTTTGATTAAACTTGACCATTCAGATGAAATACAAAACCTTCTGTAGCCTGAAGTAGCTGATTGCTCTGTAAAGTCAATGTTTCCAGCAGCCATTAGCTGTAAGAATCTATTAATTTTTCTCGTCTTTTTAAAGGCTATTCTAATATTAGATTCTTCAATAGATCCATCTGCCTGAACCATTGCCATTAAACGAAGGAGAAGTGGTGGAAGTTCTTTAGTACCGTTGAAAGATCCACTAAGAGGTAATAACCTTTCACTAAGGTTAGCAGTTTCATAAGCTGAGTTTACACTAAAAGTCTTATGCCCTGGATGATAAGATGGTATTCTATGATCTGCTGTATAAGCACCCATAGTTTGTTCATGCTTCAGTAACATCATTTTAGAATCATAAAACTCTTTATGATATTTAGGAGTACACCAGGATAATTTTTTTGTTTTACTATCCCATTGCATTGCCTGCATACCATCTTTAAAATATTTTAGTGGAATCCATCCATTAGGAGTTAATACTTCGGCTGTAGGTAATAAACATCCAGTACCAAAGTAGGTCTTTTCCGTAGCTATTCTTCCAGAAACTGTTCCAGAGATTTTGTGGTTACATCTTAAGCGTTTATCATCATCTACTTGAATATTGAAGTAGGTAGATACCAACTTTTGATACTTCCGAATCTTGATAATGATCCTGGCTTCTGCTGAACCTTTAACATCTTTTTTTGCAATTCTGTGAAGAGCTACCGTATCACAGGTAACTGCTCCTGTTTTGCGATTCACGTATGGCTTGATCATACAGATGCCATAGAAATATGCGACCATTTGTTTTGCAGAACCTGGGTTAAGCTCTCTACCTGCGATCTTATTCAACTCTGCTTGAAGCTCTATCAGTTTGAGTTCATACTCAGATTTGATCTTAGTAATTCCGTCGGTGTCTGTCAGGATTCCGTTGAACTCCATTTCCATTAAGGGCTTATGAAGGCTCATGGTATAATCCATAGCATCCATAGAATCGAATTCGCCTAACTCTTCGAGAAGCTTTTCTGTTATTGGCAATAGGTAGGCAGAGTCTTTGGCATTGTATGTCCAGTATTGTGGCCAGTTCTTAATGGCCTTGAGGTGGGATTGCTTTCCTTCATCCTTATAGTAGGGAAAGTAGGTATAAGTTGAAGTTAAGTAATCCAGTCCCTTGGGAAGTTCAGTGTAGCATATATGCTGAGCAAGCATGGTGTCGAAATAAAAATTATCTGTTTTAATGTTCATTGTTCTGAACGTAAACATGATGTCGAACATTCCATTCTGACATATCTTGCCAATCTTTTCATCATTCAGGATTTCTGCTAAGCCAATCCAGATTTTCACTTCCTCTTCGGTAGACCAATAATTTCCTTGGTTGTTCATGAGCGGAACAGACATAGAGATTATTCTGTTCTCATTATATACTGCGAGCGAATAGCAAGTGATGAATTCTGGAGTTGCTTCGATGTCAAAGCCTACGTATTGCTTGGTCTTAATTAAGGCATAGAACTGCATTATCTCTTCAAAGCTGGGCTTGATCTTAACATCTACGTTGTCAGTCAAAAGTGCCGGGTCTTCAATGATGCGAAGGGCTTTAGTAAAGTCCGCGATCATCGTATAAAAGTGGATGGGCTTGCCATACGGGAGGGTGAAAGATGGGTGATAGCTCAGGCCGATTATCTTGCCAGCCAGCTTTTCTTTCAAATGTGGGAAGTCTTCGGCATGGTAAAATGAACCGCGATATTTTGTGATTGAATCAAACTTAGGTTCGTCCAGCAAGAGTCTCATTGGAGTTGCACCGAGCAACATTATGACTTTGCCAGGAAAGTGAGACAGCTCATCAATTAAGGCTGCTTGCAATTTGGACCAGTCTGGATGACGGTAGCCTTTGTCTGTCCAAAGAACTGCGGTATTGTTTTTTGGAAACTTAGCTTTGCACGCATTGGTGAGATAGATTTTATATCTTGCAAGTCTAACTGCCGCACAGATGCGATTGAACTGAGAGCCTGTCGTACCTACAAAGGGTTCGTTTTTGATTACTTCGATCTCGCCTGGAGCTTCGCCAACCATTGCGATCTCAGCCGTGAGTATGTTGTCTGTCGGGTTGCAATCTACAGCGAGTGCATCGAAAGAACTCTCTTTCTGCTTTGTGGCTGTAGTTGATATGCTAGGGATTATCATGAGTGGTCCTTTAAATTTTACCTTGTTTTAATCCATCTATTAGCCATTTAATTCTAAATGCAGCTTTCCATCTATCAGAAATGTAGATCATATTATCTTTTATAGATTCAATAGACTTGTATCCATAAGTATCTTCTCCACATCTAAAATCATTTTCTTCCACACTATGTTTTAAGTATAATTTTTCTAGTGTTGGAAGACATTCTAATAATCTTTTATTACCTTTTCCTCTAATATATTGACCTATTGCATAGTTAATATTAGGTGGCTTCTTTTTCATATCCTATCCTTCGTCAATGCTCCTGGATTCGGAGCTTTAATCTCTTGCTTACAGTCCAAACAAAGATAAGAACGAATCCGCATAACATTTGCACTAATAATGTTAATTGCAAAGTTATAATTCGGTTCGTTCTTATAACCATTTGGCCAGCTCTTGGATGCGAAGCCTATCTCAAGAGGTACAATGTTCTTATGCAGGCAACAGTTAGATCCAGGTTCAGCCGGAGCCTTGTCGGACTTTAACTGCTCTACGGAATATTTTGACATAATTTTATTCCTTTTTTATATCCTCTATAAGTTCTATTATAGATCTATTAAATCTTATATTCATAATAGAAACAAAATCATCATTAAGATCTTCTTTATGAATAGCAATTGCATTATTATATAATTTATTATTTTTATATACTCTTAAACGAATTGATATTGTATTATCATCTTGTAAGAGTAAAATTTCTCCATCATTTCCAAAATGCTCTTTTATTATATTTAATGCATCAAATAAATCGAACTTCATCATAGCCCCTCCACCTCGGCAGTTATCCCAAGGTAATTTTCAAGCCTCTGGTAAAATTCAGGAATATATTTCTGTGCCTTATCACATCCAAGCGGTGTCATTCTTGCTTTCGCTGCACTGATTAAGCAGTTACCAGAGCCAGCAAACAGAGACATAAATATTGTGCCAGGCTTGCCTAGAGCCTTTACAAAGTGGTCATACAGTTCAATTGGCTTTTCCCACTGATGGATTCGCTGCGCCGAACTGACCGTGTTAATATTAATTGCCGATGGAAAACTAGGTGTGTTGAACTGAGCATTTCCTTTGCGGAGCAGCAAGAACATTTCCCAATTACTTACCATGTTAGTTTTTGGTCTGTTAGTGCTGCCTCCAGTTTTAACCCAAGAACCTGGAGACTGAACACCAAAGCCAATATCCTTAGCAATGTTATTGATCTGTATAAAGTGCTCCTTGCCAGTCCAGACTAAGCACCAACTACAGTCAAGCATCTTCTCATACACTAACGGCAAGTAATTGAAGTAGAACTCATAAAGTTCTTTCTCATCCCAATCGGTAGCTTTACATTCGATCTTGTTTGTCTTACCGTAGTTGTCGTTGAAGTCAATTGCATAAGGTGGGTCAAGTTCTACCATCCCCACAGAGTTGCTTGGAATCTTATCAAGGAAGGTTTTATAGTTTTCTGCCACATAAATTACGCGAATGTTAGAATCTATAAGGCCATTCTCAGATTCGTCTTCTTGATCCTCTTCGTCAATATCTTCCAGCTTTTCTTTAGCTTGCTTGGTTTTGTCAAATACTGCTTTCTTGACTGTGTTCTTTTTTGGTGCAGTCATCTGGCCGCTTTGCAGAGCAGCCAATCTTTCTTTTTCAGTATCGCTGAAGCTGCCCATTCGCTGAAGTGCCTTAGCTTGTTCGCCGAGAGCTTTGTATGCTTCCCTGGCTCGGCCTTTGGTAGTCTGGAGTTTAAGTATCGGGAAGACTTTCAGTGCCTCAGCAAATGCCAGGTCAGTAGATAAGCCTCCAAGACTGCACTTGAGTCTCTTGGCTGTTTCACGGTAGCCCCAAGATTTATTTTCCTTAGCTGCAGCTTCTATCCAATAGTTGTGTAGCTTATATTTTAGGTCTATTTCCTCATGCCACAGAAACTCCTTACGGTCCATGTTGCTCAGGAGTTCAATCAGGAAGTGGTCGTCTTCTGTAATGCCGTCAAAGACTCGGACTTCGATTGTTTCACGACTGAGTTTTTTGAGTGCTTCGATCCTGTGAAGTCCATCAATTAGGACGTTATTCGAGTCTATGAGGATCGGATGAAGCTGGCCGACCATAGAGATGGAATCGGCAAGGCTGGAGATGTCGCCAACATCCATGCGAGCACGGTCTTTGATAATAATCTCTGCTATTTTTCTTTCTTCTATCTGGAATAGTTGCATAACTTTCTCTTAGTTTAAATTTTGAAACTGCTTCTTGATTAATTCAATCTGATCTGCTGAAAGCTTACCAAGTAAGTCACTAGCAGCCTTGGTTGGGTCTGCCAGCATTTTCTTGCCTTTCTTAGTTCCGCTGTTCTTGGAAATGTTTTTCATCGCAGACTTGGTAATCTGCTGAGATTTGACCAAGGCAGCGTTCAGGGCACTTGTTCGCATTGTACGGACTTTTTCAATTATCCTGGCTTGCTCAGGATATGACATTTCGAGAAATGAACGAGTGTAAATCCGATCCATTAGTGGCATGATTTGCTCCTATCTATGATCTCCAGAACCACCAAGCTGGTTACGTTCTTTACGATCAGCTAGTTTTTGAATGTTCATGATTGCAATATCATCAAGGCTAATTTCAAGGTCGTAAGCTATACAAGCTATATACCACAAAGCATCACCAAGTTCATAAGCGATTTCAATCTTTTTAACATCGGTAAAGTTACCATCGTTGTCACGATAAATCTTTTTTACTTTATCAAGGACTTCACCAGCTTCTCCAGCTAACCCTAATACATGACAGAAGAAGGCATATTTTTCTGAGTAAATATCGGTGGACTTTGCCGAGATTTGATATTCGTTAAAGGTCATGGCTTATTCCTCAATTCCAGGCAGCGTTAATGGTTTGCCCTTATACATATAGTCAAGGACTTCACTTAGTTTGCCTCCAATGATGATGGATTTCAGCGAGAGGAATATTTGCCGAAATAGTTTCGTTTGCTGGCCATGGTGGAAGTGTTCCTGGACTTGCTCATACAAGTCTTTGTCGATCCTAGCAGTTACTTTACATTCTTCTTTGTACATTTTAATTTTCCTTTTTTAATAATGCAAAAAGTTGTTCCTCAGTTATTTGAGGAATGTTATAACGGGTTGCCTTTTCGATTTTGTTTCTTCCAGGATCATCTCCGACGACAAGATAGTTTGTCTCTCGTGTGACTCCGGAAGAGAACTCATATCCATAACCGTTCAAGATTTCGATCATAGCTTCTCTTGATTGGCTTAATGATCCGGTGATACAGTAAATTGCTTTTGCCTCAGTGGGGAGTGGAGCAAATGAAAAGTTTTTCATCTCCGTAATAGCATTGGTATAAATACTCGCTGCGGTTACAAAGCTTTGTTTGGCCCGATCGGTTATGTGGATATTAATTTCTCCTGTCTTAAGATATTGGCACAAGCGCAAAGCTGACTTATATGCTAATCCTGGCAGACCTAAACCTGATACAAAGTGTGCCATGTGGACTTGGTTATTCATACTGAATACTTGCTCAGCGATGTTGCTATAAATGGTTACACCAATCTCATTTATGATGTCTGGCACAATGTCGTAGCTAAGTGGATCGAGTAAGGCCCAAGGCTTGGTTGACAGTACAGAATAACATTTTTCATTCTGGAGTAGCTTCTCTATAATGCCTTCTCCGACTCCGTCAATCTTTATGCCCTTTTGAGAGTAAAAGTAAGCAATGGATACGATGAGCTTGGCGATGCATGTTGGACCATTACAGACAAGATGGACTCCTTCCCATTGCAGAATCTCAGTACATTTTGGACAATGTATTGGCAGAAGATTTTTGTATTCATTTAAATTTCTGGTTGTTAAAATCTTTGGAATTATTTCACCAGCCTTGCCAACAGAAATAGTTGATCCTGGCATGATTTGACGATCTTTAATCCACTGAGCGTTATTGCCAGTTACTCTGTTATTAGTAGTTCCACAAAGCTCGATTGGCTCATATACAACTGTTGGTATTGCCCTTCCGAGTCGGCTTATGTTCCATTCGATATTTGTAACTTTGGTTTCTTTAACTTGGATTGGAGGCTTCCAGGCGATGCTCCAGTTATTGGTCTGTCCATTATTACCGGCGACTAAGCGAACTTTCTCGTCTGCAACCTTGATCATCAGCCCATCCATTGGATAGATTTTTGACCAATTACTGTATGTCTCAAGCAGAAAATCTCCCATAGCTTCGAGGCTACCGGAGTAAGTATAGTCAGAAAACAGGCTGCCATAATTATGTGGTATGGCTGTCATCATGGCGCTTGGCTTATCATATTTGCGAGCTAGCCATCCAGCCACAACATTGCGAGGATTTGCTCCATAGGCTGGATTCCACTCGGCTAATGGGATGAGTATCTCAACTGCCTGAAAATGCTTAAGCTGGAAGGGAAACTTGATGTGAGGTAGCATGTGAGTTATGTCTGTTCCACACCTGCCGTCGCCTTCAAGAGTTAATGCAATGCCTGAGTCTGTGAGTGTCACTACTGCTGCACAGCCATCATATTTTGGCTCGATCTTGAGGACGTAAGAGCCAAACCTTGTGAGGAATGGCTTAAGATCAGTCATGTTGAAAGCTTTGTTTGTCCCATAAATTGGTTGTTTATGCCAGGTTTTTCCTGTCAGGGATGCTCGGTTTTGTGCGGTATGGTAGAGAAGGTTATTATGTGGGTCGATGGCATAGAGTTGTTGCCAGAGCAAATCGTATTCGCTATCTGTCATGAATGGTATGCCAGAAGCATAGGCCATATTTGCTTGGCGAATTTCTTCAATTAGTTGTTCTCTTGTCATTGGTAATCTCCTTTAGAAAATTATTTTCATTTAATAACTTTAAGCCTCAGATAAGTTTCTGTCTTTCACTATTGGCCAAGCAGCTACTTTGACAGGCTTATGACTCCTAAGTGATCAGCTTAGGTATGTTCTCAACACCTCTGAGGCTTAAAATTATTAACTGACCTAGAGCAATTAGGTTCATGGAGGATACAAAGTTCATATCCTCCATGTTCCTTAGCCCTTCGTTGCTTTTTGCATATCGGGCAATCCTATATAACTATAGGATCAATTTTCATTCCTACCCAGAGGCCAGAACTCTGTGGAATAAATAGTTAAAACAAATTATATGGTGAAAACTATTTAATTGGTTCTCCTTTCGCTAGGTTCGTTCATTTTTGAACAGCAAGTTTTATTAGTTAAAAAGATATTCAGACCCGTATCGTATTTCAGGGCTTGTGAGTCAGCACCGCCATAGCTTGGTTCCCAAGACAGGCTATTAAATAGCAATATCTTTATTAATTAAACTACTCGAACAATCTCATTCCTCGGTGCTCCAATCTTAATCGGATTTCCTTCGTCGTCAGTACTCATGCCATCGTTATAATTCAGTTCAGCCGTAAACTCCAAGCCAACCAGATCAGATTCGTCAGTCTCCTGGTCGGGATCTAAGCCGAGAGCGCGAAGGAAATCTTTAACCATCCGCCACATCAAGTTGTTCTTATCTTCATCGTCGCCCTGATAGTCTTTGTAATTACCATACCAGAGTGTGTGGAAGATAGTAGATGCGTTGTCTTCGCCATCGATGTTGATAATCAACTGGCAGCCGTAACGGCCAGTTCGCTGAGACTTGGTTTCTTTGACCTTGGTGATGCGGAGATCATACTCGCCAGCTTCTACGGGTGCCTTGTCGGGAATCTCACTCAGATTAGGAATCATTGCCATGGTAGTGCTCCTTGAATTGTTTGTTTTAGTTTAGGTTAGTTTGGTTTAGTTTGGTTTGGGTTAGTTTATTCGTTTGTTTGTTTTTTGTTTTTATCCTCCTTAACTTTGATTATCACATCAACCGAATCTTTTTCACAAGATTTGGCTGTTAATAAAGCTTGTAAAAGGCACTGCTTTTCAGGACTTTCATCAGCAACCTCAAAAGTTACTATGCCAGAATAATTATCTACTTCGATTCCAATCTTCATAATTAAAACTCCTTTAATTAATCTTATTGAGGAATAATCGTCTTGCCTGCAAGATAAGCAGTTGCAAGCTGGTCCATCGTGATGCCTTCAACCTTAGGCATATCAAAAACCCTGGACTTAGCTTCAAATGCAAGTTTTTCTGTAAAGAAGATTTGCCGTTTAGTTCCTTGAGTTGTCAGCAGATATGCTTCATCAAAATCGGCAGCTAGCAGCTGACGAAACTGACCATTGACAGCGGGATATCTTGCTACTACTTCTTGGTCAGAATTCATGAGCGTATGAAGATGGACTGTGACTGCAACTGCACAAGGAAGCTCTTGGAGTGAACTAACTAATGTTGTCATCCAGTTCAAGAGCTGGCCCCAATGCGCAGGTGCCATTCCTAACTTCATGTCGATCTTTTTACCAATGCCGCTTGGAGTTATTCCTGACTTCTTTTCGATTTCATGAATCGCCTTCTTGTTGGCATTGGTCAAGCTGTCCAACACCAACATTCCGCCTTGTTCCTTCAGCCACTCAAAAAGCCCAGCTTTTTCATCCTCCTGGAAAGTATGCCAGAAATCTGAAAATAACAAATTATCATGAGAAAAATTATCCAGAGTAATATCAGTTCGATTCTTAGATATCTTCTCAATGGTCTTTTCACCTCCTTTGTCGAACATGTAGTAGTGCAAAGGTCCCTTGGTGTAGGTGGCTGTGAAGTGGGTTTTGCCAGATCCGGAATTGCCAGTTAGCAGGAATTTGAGATCAAAGATTCGCTTGCGTTCAGTTAGTTTGGTTTTGTTAAAACTTGGTTTTGCTTCTGATGGGTTCATTTAAAACTCCTTTAAATGAAATTAATCTTAGACTTCTACATGTTTCCATGTAATTCCTGCTTTTATCTTATAAATAGCTTTTCTATTTATTTTCATTATTATACCTCAGCTAATCTCCTTTTAGTTTCTAAATCATGTAAATCAGGATTCCATTCAGAATGAATAAACCCTTGAGGCGCTTTTTCCATCCAGTGCAACGGATTGTTTCGGAGTCTGCAAAGATCGTAATATGGACAAACTGAGCTAAACGTAGTGCAAGCATAGCCTGGATTCCGGTGGAAGGATTGCAATACATCCGAGCGTTCCCGGCAGTTAATCTTATCTTCTTCGAGAAGGTTTAGGTTGTGCTGAATCTCATCGGCATAATGACAAAGGTTAGCCAAGAAGTGTTCGATTGCAGCAGAGCGTTTGGTAATTGTAATTGGTACAAAATCAATCTTGCTTTTCTGGCAAAGTGCTATGCGATAAGTAATGGTTGGAATCTTATCATAAAAAATTCTGCCAGCGGTTAGATAACCATCTGACTGGAATGACATTTCAAAGGTTTGAGGTGTTGTGGAGTAGATGGCCTTAGCGGTTTTGTGATCGAGAATATCGATGCCATCAGCACCATTTGAAAAGATCAGATCGATTCTACCTATATAATTTGGAAGCTTTGAATCTTTGGTTGACAGATCAATACTGAATGGTGCTTCAACAGCGAGGATTGACCGATCTTTTACGTCAGCTACCAGGAAGCGGTCCCAATATGCTTTGTACATATTAGCAGCATGGCCAGGACTCTTGGGAAAGATTGCATCCTCGTTTTTCCAATAAGGCTCGCCGTCGAGCTTCCAGAGTTTGTTAAAGCTCCGAATTGAATGTTCAGTTGCTTCGAGAACAGATAGTGTTTGATTGTCTTTCAGAAGGTTGTACGTAGATTCGAGGCCGTAATGCCAGCAGGAGCCGAAGACAAGGTGAATGGATTGTCCAGCAGGCTTGAGGTTCAACACGTACTGGAATAAGAACCGCCTGGGACAGGTGAGATAAGTTGATAAAGCAGAGTAATCGATTTTTTCATGGAAATTCATTTGAGAACCTTCTCATTGAATTTTAACCAAGTGGCCGACTCTGATAACGTCTTATCAGCGATACCTGTCAGTTCAGGTCAGATGGTGCGCATGGACTTTTCTATCCAATGCGTTCCCGGCACAAAAGAGTTGAAGGTTAAAAGAATCGCTGGGCTTCCACCAGCTCCCACTTCGCTTTAACGTATGCGTGTCCTATACGACCTGACTTTCCAGGTTGTCAGATGAGTGCTCGGCTACTTTCACCAGGGCGATCTAGTCGCTGCCTATTGCCGATAGTTTTCTCGGACACACCCAATTTGCTAAATTACCGATTGTTGAACTGAGCCAGGATGGCGTCACGAACTTCCGGAGGCAGATTGCCGAGAGCTTCCAGGGCTTTCTCTTCAGGAGTCTTAGTAATCCTCAGAGTCGGCTTCCAGTCGCTGAAGTCCTCGGCCAGGATGGCGTCGTCAGCATTGCTGAACTCACCATTATCGTCCTTCTCTTCCAGTTTGCGCCGAACGACTGCCCTGAACGAAACCTTCAGCTGATTCTTAATCATGTTCAGTGCCAGGTCATCGCCAAGGCTCTGTACCATCTCTTCGACAGTGCCGAGGTTCAGAACTGCGGGCTCGGTAACGGTGATCTCACGATTAGCCTGGTTTGAAACTACTTTGATCATGCTCATTTTGAATCTCCCTAATTAGGTGGTTGGTAAAATGGGCCTTATGCCCAAAAGCTAGAACAACTAAATTTGCTTGGTACATCCAAAGAAGTGCACAGATAAGTTTTGTTGGCTTTGACCTCCTTGTTATGGTTGTAAGTTGTGTCCTATCTAATCATAAAGGGCAATTTCGGGCTTTATTTGGCTTTTGCCGTAATGTTTTTTCACTATACCCGAAAAACCCGCCGAAAGCAAGACCTTTTTTCGCCTTCTTAATCTTTTTCACCCTGCCTTAAATGCCTCAAGCACAACCAAATTACTTAATCTCATAACTTTCCATCAACTGGTTATGCTTTTCTTCCAATCCGATCTCGTCAACAGCATCAGTTGCCTGCATCTCCTCGGTAATGTCAACAAGCATGTAGACTTTACCACCTTGGGTGACCTGGCAAATGCCTAAGCCTTCAAGAGTTATGACGGGCTTAGTTTTTGCTTCAGCCTCGAGGTTTGTCAGGATTTTATTCTTATCACTTATCTCATTTATAAGAGGAAAAAATGTTATTCCAGCCCCAATTAATATGCCAGCAACAAACATTGAGGCAATGGATTTGTTATCGTTCATAACACTCCTATAATGCAAATGATTAAAAGAATAGCCACATAAAATAGGCCAACTTTGTCTCGAACAGATGTTTCAGCTGAAAAGTCTACCTTGTAGTTGTTCATGATGCTCTCCTTTTGAGGTCTTGAATTGCTTCAAGGATAGAAAGTTCTTTCTGCTTTGAGATGTCAAGTGCTATCCGAGTGTTATTAATTATCTGCTCGGCAGCCATAGCTTTGCGATATAGTTTGTCTCGTTGAGCCTTGTAAAAGGCTACTTCTTTCACAAGGTTTTTGACAAACGCAGCTATGTCTGCATCAGATGAAAGATTATGTTCTTCTCGGATTGAGAATAATACATCAATGGCAGCTTTAGACATGTTGGTCTCCATTAGTTTGGTGGTTAGCAACTAAGATTCGCTTCCCATGAGAGGTGATAAAGTAAATTAGTTCGTTTGGACGCTTGGTTATGGCATGTTTATGGTTCCAGGCATAAAAATATTCTCCTCGTCCGGTCTGGTAAAGGTTCATTCCGATTAGTTCTGGCAAGAATTTGCGTGGGATCATAGATTAGATTTCCTCTCCTCTGGCCTTAGCCAAAACTATTTTTGCTTTTTCAAACCATTTAGCATAAACTCGCTCCCCTCTATTAAATGCCTCTTCTTCATCAACTGCTTCTTGCAAAAGGTTATAAAGTTCTGGTGCAGTAGAGACTAAATAAACATTAGCTGTTGCTTCTTCTATTTCTTTACAAACAAATGGACACATATAACCATCATATTCACCAGCGATTACTAGATTTTCATTTGAATCTAATATAGAGGCTAAGTCTTTTGAGCCACAAAAAGTTATCTGCCATGGTCCTGGGGTGAATTTAGTTTTCATTATTTATCCTCCTTATTAAGGATTTTATAATCTTCTCTTCCATCTAATATAGAATCATTCTTTTCACTTATCATTACTAATTTTGGTGTTACTGAACCTTTTTTAGCAATTATGTTTTCATAAAACTTATGAATCCAGGTTCCTTTTTCTAATGAAGTGGAATCTTTGGTCAGGTCCATGATTATGGCAATACATACCTCGCTTGACACTCCTTCTTGGTAAAGATTTACTATTTTGGTTAGTTGTCGATTAAGCATGGCGTTCCTCCAGTGAAGGTTGAGAAGGTTGGATACAAGTGATCTTGAGATGGTGTAATGGCCAGGTGGAAGAGATTCGAATTCTGATTGAGTTGTTATTTTCATTGATTGTTCTCAATTATTTGCTCTAGCTGATATTGTTCGTATGCAACTTTGCGGGCTTTGTCAAAAGTGATTGGCCAACAGGCTTCGCATTTGCTCAGATCGAGTTGATGCAACGCTCGAGATGCAGCCACGTACAAGATGTTGGTTTCCTCAGTTGTGGGGTTCACATTATCTGTAGGGACTTTAAAATCATTGGCCAGACGTACCTTTGACCATTCCAAGCCTTTTGCCTTATGCGCAGTAGTTATGGTTACATCGGCTTCGGCTGGATCTTCGACAGTTGATTCAAGTATGTTGAGTAATCTTTCTCGCCCATAGGTTTCAATCAATTTCAGAATTGGCTTGATATCTCCGCCCATCGGTGAGTCTGCATACTCGACAAGATCATGGAAGTTCTTGAAGAGGAAGAGGTCAGGATGATTGGTATAGCCTTTTAGCTTAAGTTGAATGATTGAATTGATAAGGTATGTTAGCTGCTGTGTTCCTCCTAAGATGTGGACAGACAAACCTCGTCCGAGGGCTTCAATGGTTTCAGCTATAATGCCTTTGTTCGTGCGACAGAGGATAGCGTCTACAGAGGGTAGAGGCTCATAATGGATTGAAGAAATCACATCATCATTACCGTGAAATGACACATACTCGAAGTTATATGGATAATAGCCGGAGATTATTGTGTTGGCCATATTTGCAATGTCTTCACCGAAGCGGAAACTTCTAGTAATGTAGAGCTTTGTCAAATGGTCATCTTGCAGAGCATTGACAGCCCCACGCCAAGAGTAGATTTGCTGGAATTGGTCTCCAACAAAAATCTTCTGGCAGCTTTGATTTTTGATTACCTGAGCGATTACTGGGTTGCTATCCTGGTATTCGTCAAAGAAGATGAAGTCTTTGTTAATGATTGGATTGGTAAGTGCCCAGATTTTTAAATAAACATCGTGAGTTATGGGCATAGGTTTGGTTACGTCAGCCATTTCGTTGAACACAAGATTTGCGTGTTGAATCAGATCTTCACGCATAACATCCAGATCTGCGTCTTGCAAGATGGTTAGTTTTGGCAAATGTTTGTATTGCATAACTTCGTCGCTAGAATAACAGTACTTGCGGATCGTATTTAGGATTAAGTAACCTTTGTTGGCAGGAGAGTTATAAAGCTGCCAGTCTCCGATGTCGAAAGTATCTGCAAGTTGTTTGCCAGTCAGTTTTTGCAGCTTTTTCCTGTACTTGAAGCCAACAGATCCATAGGCTAGTGCATGGCCAGTTTTACAAGTAACAGTACTGGCGAATTTAGTTGCAGCTTCTTGGGCGAGGAGCTTGTTAAAAGAAATTGACAAGCCCAAGCCTGGCATCTTTCTTGCCATTGCTAAGAGCAAGAAAGTTTTGCCACTCCCAGGAGGTGCCTGGATTGCATAATCGTTGCCGTCAAGAATGGTGTTCACGTGCGATTCTTGTTCAGCTGTTAGAGTTTTGCCTTTATATTTCATTACCATGGCTTAACCTCCTTTAATAATCATAATCTGGTTCATCTAGCTCAGCTTCAGGTACATCAGCCTCGCAACAATCGGTGACTGGGTTGCCGTAATCAGATGGATAATGAATTCCAGCCTGGCCGTGAGTGCAATGAGTTCCTGAGTAACTGAATGATGTATCTATGGCAATTATCTTGCAGGGCTGATGGCAGGCTGGACACTTAAAATCTGGTGGAGTTACCCAAGTTGGAAGTCTTTTCATTTTCTATTGCCTCAATTTTGGTTATCTGATTCCAGTCTGCTGGGTCAGTTTCAGTAGAAAGGATTATACCGATTAGGATAGCTACAGATGTACCACCAAGTACAAATCCGCAAAGAAACAAGATTGCTTGTTTTAAATTATTCATTTGGACACCAAATAACAGGCAAATTCAGCAGAGGTTAAGATCATAGCCTTGTGGAACTTTACACTATTTTCGCCATCAACAGATATTCTTAAGGTTGCATCGGGATCATTTTTACAGTGATCCATTCGTTTTACGGATATTTCTTCAAGAAGACTTGTTAGAGGCTTTAACTGATCGGCTGGGGTTCCCTGGACGTCGACGATTCCACATTCTTCCAGAATTTCTCTAGCACGAATAACTGCTGGAGGTTCTTTCGGGAGTTCGAACCTTATCAATTGGTTGTTAACGATTCGATGCAATGATTCGCGCCAATTGGTAAGCTGTGGGAAGCCTTTTACAATACTGGAGACTGTTATATATTGCCTGCCTGGGATGGCTTGTTCAACAGAGGTCATTGGTGCCCATTCGTCATGATCAATGAATGGTTTGACTACATAAAATGACCACTTGCCATCTGCATCCATGGCTGCCCACTTCCAGCGACTGTCAATATTTAGGTTCATTCAGGGCTCCTTTTTATTCTAGGTCAGTCATTGTTAAACCCTTGGTTACGCGGGTTTGGCTGAATTTCTGACGAATGAAGTTGATAGATTCTTCAGTTGGAATCTCTTTCGGATCATCACAGAGATAAATGATTCCATAGTAAAAAGTAAGTTTGATGACTTGACTGATTGTGGTTAGTTCAGCTACTGGTATGCCCTTAGCAATTAGGCCGTCTCTAGCCTTGGCCAGGTCTTCAACAGTCATGCGAACTGATACTACGCGGGATTTGCTCATTAGCTATTCCTCTTCTTCGTTAAGTTCATCTTCTTCGTCCATCCAGTCAGTTGGAGGACTGAAATCAGTTACAACAGAAATGTCAGACTCGGTAATATCAGATGGAAGTGGCATAAAAAGAGTTGGATTCTTCAAACTTACTAGGTTTTCTTCATCATCTGCCAGGCTGGAGAGGTTGATTTCTCTTTTCTTTGGAAGGATTATGAAATTCTTAACTTCATTCATGATGTTTGGGTCTACCTGACCAGATTGGCCGAGGGTCATTTTGGCCAGATAATCTGTATAGATGATTTTGACTAGTTGGCTTAAGCTAGTGAGCTGAAAGCTTGGCTCAAGTGCACGGACTATCTGCAGGCCCCTGGCAAGTTGATATGGAGATAGACGAAATGTTATGATTGGATTACTCATTATAAAGCTCCACTGAAAATTATTCTTCTTCTTTACATTTATTACAGTTAGGTTTAGCCGCAGTATAAAGACCACAAAACTCACAACAGTAATTAATATTTCCAGGATATTTTTTAATATGCTCACATACACAATTAAAACCAAACTCTGGATTTTCACAGGTACAAGAATTAGTTTCTTTAAAAAAGAGTTCTTTATCGATTATCATTGTAGCTCCTTTATGCTGACTGCTGGTTAATGCTTGAGTTTGCCTGAAAGGTGCGAAGAATCGCTTCTTGCTGCTCCTGGTTCAGAGATGCAAGAATCTGTTTTGCAAGAACCTCAATATTGATAGGCTCTTTGGCTGTGGGAATTTTTGCAACTTTGGCTGTTTCCCTCTTTTGGATATTGAACTTACTTATGCTGATGTTATAATCTATGATCCGGTACAAATCTGCTTTCTCTTTCCAGGCTTTAGCTGCCTCTTGGTAAGCGAGCTGTGTCTCTTCTTTCTTCTTGTTTAGTGGAATGAGTTCAGATTTTGTAGCTGTTGCCAAGTTGCTAAGTGCTTTATGATAGCAGGTCTTGCAAAGATGTTCATGCAAGTTCAGTTGGTGGAGGTTATGAAGTTCGATTTCACTCATATCAAAGCCGACCGCGGGATTGATGGTTTGGCAAACTGGGCAAAGTTTTTGCATGGCAGGCTCCTTTTAAGGTTATAAAGAATACTTCTTATTTTCTTCAGTTTCTATTATTTCACGTAACTCATTTTCAAAATTATCTCCCCTCCATGAATTACCTTTAGCAAAAGCAATTCCACATTTTTCAATTCTATCTAAAGATATAACTGCACATGATCCTGGCTCGTCAAATAATGTTGCAAGGAAAGTCTCTTCTTTGATTGATTCATCTGGAGCATGTAAAAATATGATAGCGTAGAATCCGTTTCCACTGACACCATTTCTGTGATAGCTGTATTCTTTTATTTTGATATTCATGGCTGGCTCCTTAACACTTGATGATTGAAAGTTCTCCGGAAAGATCGTTGATTGCCAGGTAGTCAATGGCACTCAGGCTGAAGCATTCAAGTGCGTATTGTTCGGCTGCGAGGGGTGATTGGCCATAGGTCTTTATGTACTCAGGAGGGACATTCATCTTGTAGAGTTGTGGATTAGTATTGCAGGGCGTTGGCTTTAGGCGATAGACTACTGAATATGGCATCATGATTATTTTCCTTTCCTTAATAGGGCGAAGATTTGGCTGCTTGGGCAGTGAGAATTGATGATCTGGTCATTATGCTTGAGGTAATTCCCAGCTTTGAGCCAGCTGGTCAGTTCGAAGTATGTAACTTCTGAAAGAAACTTGAATCCGCAGTAGGTATCGCTGGATGAGAAGAACCGAATTGTGGGCCTTTTAATCTTGGGGCGTTTTCTAATTGGCATGATGCTGACCTCTGGAAGTGGTTCAGAATGGTCGTTCATAAATGAACAGCCAAACTGAAATTTCGACTGAACAAGATTGAGTGTAAGTTGAGGTGGTTATAACTTGGATACGACGAAGCTGACTGTGTGTTGTTACCAGTGGGTGACTTCGTCGCCTGGCATGGTTACTGTCCAATCTGTTCGATGTAATTGATCAGGCCGTACGTAATTAATATGAAGAACGTGGCAATTGCTAAGCGTTTAAAGAATGATAGTTTTTCAGTTTTCATGGCTATTTCTCACTGAAGGTTAATCTTAACTCCGACGCCTTCTGCAATTACGATGCCCATGGCAATTGCATCGTAAACTGCATCCTCGCCGCATAGGCAAATCATTGAATCGAGATAATCATGTTTGAACGGGTCGAGTAGTAAGAAGTCCAGAATGTCCATTGTTTGCTCCTTGGTTAGGGTTATCTGTCTTGCTAACTCAACAACAGGACAAAGACTTTACACTTTCCAATCTTTGTCCTGATGTTCAGGTAGCCAGATTTAGTTCCAGGTTCGATGTGTTTCAGCTACATGCTCTATTCCATTATATTCATTAATATACCAATCAATCTCATCTGGAATTTCAATTACTTTCAATTCACTATTTCTATCATTTGCTTCCTGCTGAAGCTCTTCAACAGTTTGAATAAGCTCCTTGGAGTTTCTATCAATATCGTAAACTGAAAAATATGAGTTGGCATTAAAATCTGGAGAAGTATAAAATTCATCTGAATCATTTTTACTCAAGGTAATGCCAGCCAGTTCTGCATACCTTAAAATTGCTTTTTCAGACAATCCAAAGCCACCAAAACAAGTATTGATTACAACTTTCATAATGGTCTCCTTTAAAGTTATTTAATGCTGATCAGATAGCCATCCTTCATCTGGCCTTGTGCATACCATTTGTGTGGCTGCGGATAATGCGGGCCTTCCAAATAGACTGTACCATTGGCTGGCAGGGCTGGCCCAAATGGCCCGGGCTGATAGCAAGTTATCTTTTCTCCGGCTGCCAGGGCAAGTTTAATCTCTTTCTTAGTTTTGAAGTTTTTGGTTGTGTATGCCATGTTGGTTAGCTCCTTTTTGGTTGGTTACAGGCCGGCACCTTCGGTGCTTGGAATGGTTAAACAACTCTGAAGAAATTATTAATTCTGCCACTGGCATCAAATGTGTAAGCTGTGGCTGCACGGTTACGTACTTCAATCCATAGAGCTTTTTCAGGTTTAATGGTTCCAGCTTGAATCTGATCTCGCAATCTAAACAGGTAACTAACATCACAAGTGCCTATCACCTGCTCGCCTGTCCAAAGGTTGGGAGTTGTTTCCATTTGCTCTGGTCTCCAAGTAGTGCATTGTGGCTGTAAGTGCTGCAATTCCTCTGGCTGTCTGGCATAATAAAATGTGATGTTCATCTTTGCCTCCTGGCATTCTTTATGGCTTGTCTCAAACTTTCTGCAATTGCCAGCTTTGGATTGTTTTTGCTGATTATGAGAGCTTCCAGCCTGAGCTTTAGGCTCTCTATTTTGTCCCATGAAAATTCATGATTTCTTGCAATGTAGGCCAGGCTAGCTTTGCATGGATCACAGACATTTGATCGACCTTTAATAATGGTTATGGCTTGCCTGCAAATGTTGCACCGTGATTTGACTGTTTCAATCTTTGCTGTCATGTTCCTCCTGCTGGTGATCTCAATCCATTGGCTAAGATGCTACTTACGTTTGCTTTGTCGGTTATGTGCCAGTAAAACATTTTATGTGTCCTCCGAGTTTTGTCCAGGCTGGCTGGTGAAATAAAATGGTGATATTGTAAGGGAATTGTACCGTATACGTGGTGGGTTGTCAACATGTTTTTCGTAAACGGTCGGTGCGGGTGGTCGTGGCTATGTTGTAGCTACTTTGTGGAACCTATATAGTACGGGTGGCGGGTGGCGTAGCCATGCCGGAAAAGCAACAAGGGTGGCCGTGGTTGCACGTGGCGTAGTCACTGGCTATGTGGGTATGGCTGACGGTGAACGTGGCGTGACGGGGCAAAATAGCGGGTTTTAACGGGGATGGTGGGAAATGGCGTTGACTGATTACCCGTAAACGTAAACAATTGCCCCCCCTCTTGGCCCTCGTATTTAAGTATTCAATAAAAAAATTATATACTAACATAGACCCACCCTCTCCTCCACCCTGTTTTCTGTAAACGTTTACACCTATCATTCCCTTTAAAGGGGGGGGGGCAAACGTTTACTACTACAATCAAACAGTAAACAGTCTAAATGGTGAGGACAAACAAAAAGACCAGCAAGGAATAATCCCCAGCTGGCCTTGTTTGGGTTGCTAAACAGCAAGTTTTGAAGGATTGTAATTACTTGTTCAATTCAATCCAGATGCCGACCTTAATCGCGCGGTTAATCTTATCGGGATAAATTCCAAGAAATTTCAAAACTCCGGTGATATTGCTTTCGTCGGTACCTAAGATACAACGAACAACTCGCATATCATCCCGGTTCGTGGTCTTTTTAATATCCTGACCTATCTCCATTCCTGCCTTTACATCTCTTGCAATTTTCAAAATTTTCATGTTCTTAATTCTCCAAAAGCCGGACATACCCGTTACAGGCATATCCGGCAATAGTTAAGGTTGTTTGTAGTTATTCAGCTTGATTTGCTTTAATCTGTGCCATTATGACCGCCAGCTGTTCCGGTGTCAACTTGCTAAGAGTATCAATGGCCGTTGCAACCTTGTTTCCGGTTTTCGGCCTTGTCGTCACGGTCCACTTCATAGCGTCAACCTTATCCTGACCGCTTTTCTCCGTCCAAGCTTCGCCTTTTTTGACTGCCTTAAAACTCGCTCTGCAATCGATCAATCCTTTTTGCAGACCTGCCTGTAAGAGCGCATGCGTGAAACCATGTTCATTCGCCCATGCGAGCAATTGCTCGGAGCTTTCAAACTGTTCAGCGGTCGGAAACAATGACCTTGGCAAACTGTGTTCTACGTTCCTTCCAACTGCGGGAACACTGGTTTCGGTCTCTAACGTGTCCAGGATTTCAAAGATACTTTTAGCCATGATAAAACTCCTTTATCTGGGATTTTGCTTGCTTTGCCCGGACAATCCGAGCGATGACTAACGTACCTTTACGCTAGCCATGCCTACTTATATAAAATCGTTTCAGGTCTGTCAAGAATTATTTTTCGCCTTGTTTCATTTTTCTAATTGCCTCTCCATTCCCAATTACAATATCTCCCCAGTTCTGCCTTGTCAATCTTTTTTCTTTTCACCATTCCTGCACGATCATATCTATATGATGCTATCCCGATCAGCCTGGACAAACTTGTTTGCTGTCTGACCTGCTAGCCTGGTGTACCTGCTAGCCAGGGGAACAATCTTTGTCATGCGTGACCTGCCCGCATGTGGATGCCTCGATTCCTATTCTTTGAATTAGGGTTTCTCATATAATTTGCGGAAACAACGACTTTTGAACTGCCGTCATTTGGATCCAACCAACTAATCAACACACCTCTCAAAATTTATATCCTTAGAAGTGATCTGAACTGCCGTCAATTCACACCTTTCCACAGTAGTGTTCACAGATGAACAGCCAGTCAGACAGGAAAAGCCAGTTAACATCATCCACCTCGGGAACAATTTTCAATTAGCAACATTGCAACTTGGAATCATAGAAACTTGTTATGCATTAAGAACTGGCAGGCGGCCTTCATATTATGACCGGGCGACCATGCGTGCCGGCATTAAGGAATTTTCAGGAAAATTAAGGATTTCCACACTTTAAGGTTGACCTTTCCCTTAGAATATGTTCCTATAAAGTAGGAAACGTCCACCAGCTTTACATCATCCATCTTAACCACTTCACCAGTCAGGACACCAGCTATGCTCAAGGAGTTAAAAAGTCAGCATCGCAACATAGTTCAAATGTCCTTTAATGGGTATTCGAACAACGAGATCGCTGAACGCCTTGGCATGGCCCATACAACTGTATCAAGTATTCTCCGCTCACCGCTAGGTCAGGCATACTTGCATGGTTTGCAAGACCGCGCACACGAGGCAACTCTTGATGTTAGAAAAAAGTTAGTTAGCCTCAATCGCGCTGCACTCGATACATTTGAGCATTTGCTCGACTCTAGGTCACGCAAAGCTGTACCGGCCGCAGTTCAGTTCAACGCTGCCCGAGACGTACTGGATCGCAATGGTTATAAGGCTCCCGATCGTCTGAGCGTTGACATGACTTTCCAGACCAAGACTGACGAAGAGCTTGATGCTGAAATTGCAGCAATCGAAGCCTCGATCAACAAAACTCACGGTAAAAATCTTCCAGAGATTAAGAAATCCTTAAAGTCTACATTAACTGAATCAACTGCACAAACTCTCTCTTCCCCCAAACCTTTCACAGTTGTTCCAAGTTTTACGGATTCCAAAATCGAGGATGACTTAACTCTGGAAGATTTATTCACTGATGACAATGACCAGTCTGATCTGTTTAGCGAAACTGATTTTGAAGAGCCCATCTTGGTAGAAGATCCGACTGTTTTGGAAGACCTATCCTTTGATCCATTCCATAACATCAAGAGGCCATAATGGTAGATCTGGCAACTCTTGATCGTGATCAAAAAGAGCAATACTTAAAACTTTTGCAAGCCAAGAACGTTCGGCTGCGCCAAAATAAGATAGCTCAATATTATCCCGAGGATGGTCCGTTAAGTCGGCACAACTATCCTAAGCACATGAGGTTCTTTGAGGCAGGTTCGAGTTATTCTGAACGCTGCATCATGGCTGCAAACCGCGTGGGTAAGTCTGAGGGTATCGGAGCATACGAGACAACTCTGCATGCTACGGGCCGTTACCCAGGTTGGTGGGTTGGCAAGAGATTCAATAAGCCAATTACAGCTTGGGCCTGTGGGACGACCAGCACGACTGCCAGAGATATCGTTCAGTTTAAACTCATTGGAAATCCCGAGGACTTCGGTACTGGCCTGATTCCAGAAAAATACATAATCAAAACTACTCCTAAAGCCGGCGGAGTTCCAAACGCAGTAGATACTATCCTTGTTAAGCACATCTCTGGTGGCATATCCAGAATTAAGATCAAATCTTATGCTGAAGGCCGGAAGTCGTTTGAAGGTACTGAGCAGGATTTAATTTGGCTGGATGAAGAATGTCCGATGCCGATCTATACTGAATGCATAACTCGAACCATGACTACGAATGGTTTGATTATGCTGACCTTTACGCCTCTTGAGGGCCTCACTGATACTGTTCTTCAGTTCATGCCAAACGGTAAGATTGAAGAAGTCCAAGATGGTAGTAAGTTCTTAATCCAAGCGACTTGGGATGATGCTCCGCATCTGACCACTGAACAGAAAGAAAAACTCTGGGCAGCCCTTCCACCCCATCAGCGAGACGCTCGGTCGAAAGGTGTTCCGCAGTTAGGGGCAGGTGCAATTTATCCAATCCTCGAATCGAATATTACTGTCGAAGATTTCCCAATTCCAGATCATTGGCTTCGCTGCTATGCGTTGGATGTAGGATGGAAAAAGACTGCCTGTCTTTGGGCAGCAACTGATCCGACCAGTCAGATAACTTACTTATATTCCGAATATTATCAAGGACAGCAAGAGCCAATCATCCATGCTGATGGAATCAAAGCAAGGGGAGTGTGGATTCCAGGCGTGATTGATTCTGCTGCGCATGGCCGTTCGCAAGAAGATGGAAAGCAACTTTATGAAATTTACACTACGCTGGGGCTTGACATTGAGAACGCTAACAAGTCTATTGAAGCTGGCTTATATCAAGTTTGGCAAATGCTTAGTACTAATAGGCTGAAAGTGTTTGGTTCACTGGTTAATTGGTTTTCAGAGTTTCGCATTTACCGTCGTGACGAGAATGGACAGATAGTTAAAGACAAAGACCATCTTATGGACTGCATGAGATACTTGGTTATGTCTGGACTCAAGCGAGCAATCGCCAAGCCGTACTGGGAATTTGCAGCGTGGGAAGAATCTGAGCTGTACAATCAGCAAGAAACAAACCTTGTTACAGGATACTAAATATGTTTATTCAGAGAGTAAATGAGGGTGAAAAATTACAATATGGATTAAACTTACTCTCTAATGAAATGACTCTTATTAGTTTTAAGTTTTGTATTCCTTTTTGGTTATTTTATTCTAAAGATTATTTTGATTTTGATGATTGTTCTTTGTGTACAGGCTTTAGGGTTGGTATAATTTATTTTTCCTTTCGTATTCGTAGACTGGAAAACTTTTCTAAGAAAGTTAAAAGATTTATTTTTCATTATAGTTTTGGTTCTCGCCCTATTGGTAAACAAGAGATTACTCTTTCTCCAAAAGAAATAAAAGATTATATTGTTCCTGCAGGATACTAAATGGCAACTAATTACGAATTTCCTGTAGAGGAACTTGTTAATCCTGGCAATCCAGCGACGCCGATGGCGAATGCGATCATCGCAGACGCTAGACCGACGCAGTCGGCCGCCTTTGCCAACACTAATCTGCCAGACGACGAGATTGCTTCTCTTGCCCGCGAAGTTCCGTTCTGGGCGACTGAAGAGCCGGTCGAAGATATTATTGCTCCAGTTGCATCTGATCCTATGCTGACTGCCTTAGTAGAGAAAGAAGCTCTGCGGGCTGAAGCAGTTGTATTGATCACGAATCTGGCAGACAGGCAATCTAAAGATGTCATCGCAGATTTGACAACCAAGGTGCTGGAAGGTTATAAAATTGATCTAGCAAGTCGCGCCGAGTGGGAAAAGCTCAATGAGCAAATCATCGACCTGGCGAAGCTCTTAGTTAAGAAAAAGGTTTACGCAGGTGAAGTTGTAGCGAATGTTAAGTATCCGCTAATCATTAATGCTTGCATTCAGTTTGCAGCCAGAGCATACCCTGAGCTGATCAAAGGTAACGAGGTTGTCAAGGGTAAGGTAGTCGGGACTGATCCAAACAACATAAAGTTTGATAAGGCTCAGCGAATTTCTCGATTCATGTCTTTCCAGCTTCTTTCACTGATGGAAGACTGGGAAGAAGGAGTTGACCAGTTACTTTTTACATTGCCTGCAATCGGATGTGTGTTCAAAAAGTCTTACTTTGATTCGATTGAGAGGAAGTCTGTATCGCAAATTGTCTTCGCTGATGATTTGGTTGTAAATTATTTTGCAGAAAGTCTGGAGCGAGCACCACGAGTTACACACAAAATCTATTTGTACCATAACGAAATTGTAGAGCGCATCAACTCTGGAGTGTTTATCAAGTTTGATGTTGCAGAACTTGGACAAGCTACATCTGATAAGACTGCTGACGTAGATGATGATACTCCACATTTATTTCTTGAACAGCACAGATGGTACGATCTGGATGGTGATGGCTATCAAGAGCCATACGTCGTAACTATTCATGAGCAATCTCAGAAGTTGGTTCGCATCTCTCCCAGATTTGCCACAGATGGCATTATTCGCAAATCTGATGAAGCTGGAGTAGTTGATTCGAACGGACCGATTGTAAAGATTATTCCAGAACAGTACTTCACGCGATTCCTGTTTATGCCTGCCATTGATGGAGGCTTCTATGGTATGGGGTTTGGCTCTCTTCTGATGAGCAGCAACTCCGCCATAAACACAGTTATTAATCAGCTTCTTGATGCAGGAACGCTTTCAAATCGTCAGAGCGGATTCCTAGGAAGAGGTCTTAAGCTCGGACGGGGCAAAGCAATTCAGGTCAAGTCAGGAGAATGGAAGCCAGTCGATGCGACCGGAGACGATCTGCGCAAGAACATCTTTCCAATGCCAGTGCGTGAGCCAAGTAATGTCTTGTTCCAATTGCTTGGACTGCTGATCGAAAGTGGAAAAGAACTTGCCGGGATGACAGAGATTCTTGCTGGCAACTCTCCAGGCGCGAATGTTCCGGCAGAATCGGTCTTAGCATTAATTGAACAGGGCCTACAAGTCTATTCTGCAATCCACAAGCGGCTTTATCGCAGTCAATATAAGGAGTTCATTAAGTTACGACGGCTTAATGCTCTTTACTTAGATCAGATGACATATGCTGCTGTACTGGACGATCAGGCAGCAATTGTTCAGGCTGACTTCTCTAGTGCAGATTTCGATGTAGTGCCTGTTGCTGATCCGAACAGCACCACAATGATGCAGCGGTTGCTCAAGGCTAAGGCCATGCTAGAGTTGAGGGGCCAAGGTTTGAACGATCAGGAAATCTTGAGGCAATACTTACTTGCCCTGGACATTGAAGATGTGGAAAGGTTCTTCCCAGCTGAAGATGAGCCTAATCCTGAGGAAGAACTAACTGTTCAGAAGCTCCAGGCGGAGATTGCAGAACTGAGTGCAAAGGTTCAAAAGCTGAACGCAGAAACTCAGAAGATTTATGCAGAAGTGCCGAAGACACAACTTGAACAAGAAAAGATAATCGCTGGTATAGGCCATGATGATATGAAGCTAGCTCTTCAGGATAAGCAAATCTCTGGGCAGCTTGAACTTGGCAGGAGTCAGCAATCACTGGGTAAGGCCCCTGGTGGGTTGAAAGAAAGTACGATGAAACGCGAATATGGAATGAAAAGTAATAACCAAGAATAATCTTACAGGAGATTAAAATGGACTTTGGAGATGCTATAAGAGCTGCCAAGCAGGGCAAAAAGATTGCACGAAAGAAATGGAATGGAAAGAATATGTTTGTAGTTTATATGGAGCCTATGCAACTTCCTCCATTTAATACTCAGGGAACTTCTCGTAAGGTTAATGATAGGACGGCCAAGTTTATTGGTGAAGATAAACCACTTAATTGCCAGCCTTACTTTGCAATGTATAATGCTCAGGAAGAATGGATTCCAGGTTGGGTAGCTTCTCAGTCTGATATGCTTGATGAAGATTGGTTTATTGTTGATTAAGGAGGACTAATATGGATGAGTTGGAAAAAAAGAAGAAGGGCGCATTTTCTTTCTTGCGTGCAATCGGTTTGGGTAAAAACAAGAAAGGCACTCCAGATAAGAATGTGTTCTATGCAGGCAATGTAGTAACAAATGCGCAGAAACGCAAAAAGATGTTAGACGAAGCAGCAGGGAAATAGATCAACTTAAAAGGATACCCAATGATCTCAGCAGAACAATTCCAAGAATGGAAAAATCATCCAGTAACTAAAGAACTATTTGTAGAGCTTAAGAAATCTAGGCAGGAAATAATTGACCTTCTTGCTAATGGACGTAGTATTGGAGAAGACGCGCAGACAACGCATGGCCTTACAAGCAAAGCAGTAGGTCAAATAGAAGGATTGAATCAGCTTCTAAATATTTCGTTTGAAGGGGATTCTGTAGCTAGCGAAGTTGACGAACGAAGCGGTTATTAAGTATAACAACTATTTAAAAGGGTAATAGTTATGAGCACTGACATTATGGATATTAATCAATCTGGCATCTTACCAACTGGTGGGCATTTGTTGGTTCTTCCTGAGAAGGTTGAAGAAAAGACTAAGGGCGGAATCTATATTCCAGAAACTACTCGGGAAAAAGAACAACAGGCTGCGACGATTGGAACTCTAATTGCTGTCGGACCATCGGCCTGGAAAGATCTCGATGATGGTTCACCGTGGGCAACTGCTGGAGACAAGATAAGCTATTCTCGCTATGCCGGTGTGACCATGACTGGCGAGGATAACGAATCTTATGTATTGATTAATGATAATGATGTTTTGGCTCGGTTACTCTTTTAAATAGGTGTTATTATGTCCGAAGAATTTGTACAAGACATTATTGCGAGTGCAGAAGCTAAGAGTTCTTCTACAGAAGCAACAGACAGCATCGGCAAGGCTGATACCTCTGTTGTGGCAGCTAAATCTGGTGATGATCAATCTCCCAATCAAACTAAAACTGATAATAATAGAGCTGATACTAATCAGACCAAATCTACGCCATCTGTAGAAGAACTTGCTGCACAGCTTGGTTGGCGTGCAGACCATGTGGGTGAAGACGCTGTTGATGCGGTTACTTATATTCTGAGATCGAAAGATATTCAGAAGTCCATGAGTAAGCATAACAAGGACTTGAAAGAAAACCTTGGAACTGTTCAGGCATCAATCAATGCTCTGAAGGAACATAACGAGCGGGTTTATAGGGCTGAAGTTAAGCGCCTTGAAAGTGAGATAGCTGCTCTTAAGAAAGAACGCAAATCTGCAATTGAGCTGGCTGATGTTGATAAGGTCGAAGAGCTGGATGCCCAAATTGAAGGACTGCAGAAAGATATCACTGCGCCAAAAATGGACACAGGTTCCAAGCCTGATGAAGTTGCCAATCCAGTATTTGATGAATGGATTACGGATAATCAGTGGTATTTGGAAGATCAAGAAATGGCACAGTTTGCAGATACGGTAGCGCAGAATTATGTAGGTGCTCCGCTGCCAAGGATTTATTCACTGGTGAGGCAGAAAGTACAGGAAGTGTTTCCAGAGAAGTTTAGTTCAACTCAGAACTCTACGGTTGCAAAGGTTGTGTCTAAACCCGTTGGTCCGGTTTCTCCAGTTGATAAAGGATCAAACGGTAAAGGTTCTGGAGCTTCATTTACTAAGTCTGATCTGACACCAGAGCAGCTTAATATAATGAATCAGTTTGTTCGCGGTGGAATCATGACTGAAGAACAATATATTAATGACATTGCAAGAATGCAAGAGTAATAATTGGAGATTAGTATGTCTGAGCAAAACACAACAAATAGTACCTCTAAGCCTGTGGAACAAGTCCGCAAAAGAATACCGTTAGGATCACGTAACATCTTAACTGCACCGCAAAAGCCGGGATTCGTGCGCCGGTTTGTGAATGACACTGGAGATCGCATTCAGATGTTCAAAGACGCTGGATGGAACGCTGTTGACGATGGATCACCTGTTGGAGATTCCAAGATTGGCAGACCTACACATATCGGGAGTGCTGCTAATCCTCATGTGGGTGGTGGTCAGCGAGCAGTTCTAATGGAGATTCCAGAAGAGATTTATGAGGCAGACCGAGCCGAATCACAAGCAAAGATTACTGAGGTTGAAAATCAAATTAAGCGAAACTCTCGTAGTGAGGGTAAAGATGGCTTGTCAGGAAGTGTTACAATTTCTTAAATTAAATCTTTTTGTTGAGGTAAAGATATGGCTAATTTAGATACTCCTTTCGGTTTTAAACCGGTTAAGCATTTGAATGGTGCTCCTTGGAATGGCAAAGTAAATGTTTATTACATTCCAAGTACGGATAACACAGCAGTTTTTGTAGGTGATGCAGTTAAGGGTGCTGGAGCTGCTGATACGACTGGCAAGTATCCTACCGTAACTCAGGCTACTGCGGGTGCTGCTGTTATTGGGGTTGTAATTGGTTTTGGTGATAATCCGTATACAATGACCCATCCTGATACTCCGAATCGTTCCTATCGACCGGCAGCTACAGCTATGTATGCATTTGTAGTTGATGATCCGCAGGTGATTTTTGAGGTTCAGGAAGACAGTGATGCAAACTCTATTACTGCTGCAATGGTCGGGCTCTCGGCTAACTTTGTAGTTGGTGCAGGATCAACTGTTACTGGTAAGTCTGCAATGGAGCTTGACTCCAGTGACACTGCAACTGATGCTGCTGGTAATTGCCGGATTCTGCGCTTGGCTAATCGGGAAGATAATGAGCTTGGCAACTATGCTAAGTGGGAAATTCTTTTCGGCGAGCATGAACTTGGCCTTACTATTTCGACTGATGTTTAATTAGTTGAACATTAACTATAACTATTTATTCATCAATTAAGGGAGAAACATAATGGGTATTATTACTACTAGTAATTTTGCAAAAGATCTGGTGCCTGGTGTTAAGACTTGGTTCGGTCAGAAGTATAAGGAGTATCCGATTGAGTATTTGGATATTTTTGAGAAGGGCAGCTCTGATAAGGCTTTCGAAGAGGAAGCCGGCGTGACTGGGTTTGGTCTGGCAGCAGTTAAGACTGAAGGCGCTGGGATTGCGTATGACGAGCAAGAGCAGGGATTTGTAAGTCGGTATACTCATGTAACGTACGGCCTTGGGTTTATTATTACTCGGGAAATGTACGAAGATGGTATTGCAGTCACTGTAGCTCTGCGTCGTGCAAATGCTCTGGCCTTCTCCATTCGGCAGACCAAAGAGATCATTGCTGCTAACGTACTGAACAGGGCGTTCACGGCTGCTTATACTATGGGAACTAATTCTGATGGCAAGGAACTTTGTGCTACTGATCATCCGAACAAATCAGGTGGTACTTGGCGGAACGAGCTGAGTGTTGCTGCGGATCTGAGTGAGGCTGCACTGGAACAGGCTTGCATTGACATCGCTGGATTCACAACTGATCGTGGCCTGAAGATTGCGATTATGCCTCAGAAGTTGATTATTCCCACGGCTCTTGAGTTTGACGCTATGCGGATTCTCGAATCTATTGGGCAGTCTGGCACGGCGAATAATGACATCAATGCGATTCGGGCGAGCAAAAAGTTCCCGCAGGGCATTGCTGTAAATCATTACCTCACGGATACGGATGCTTGGTTCATCAAAACCAACTGCCCAGATGGCCTGAAGTATATGGAACGGCGGCCGGATGCGTTTGGGACTGAGAATGACTTTGACACTGAGAATGCCAAGTTCAAAGCAACTTTCCGGGGTTCGTTCGGTTGGTCCGATCCTCGAGGGATATTTGGTTCACCTGGTGCAGCGTGATAACTTGCTGTTCATAAGTGAACGACCAAACTAACAATGATAACTAGCCGTTCTTAGCGACGAGTTACGGGCGGCTAGTCAATTTTGGGTAAATGAAAGTTAAAATCTTTCAGGCAGTTCCTTAAAAGGAAGTGTCCCAGTGGAGAAAATTATGGGCGTAACGAACTTTCCGAATGGTCTTACTTTTGATACTACCAAATATGTATCAATGACTTCAGGATCTACGGTGCCAACAACTGGTGCTGCTGGATATAATATTGGATGTGTTTTCATTAAGACTGATGTTGCTCGTGGACAGGCTAGTCAATGGGTAAATATCAACACAGCTACATCGTGTTTATTTGTTCCGACTGGACCTGTTTTTGGGTATGGTATTAAAGTTGCTGGTGGTCCACTTACTTCGACGACTGGAAGTGCAAGTCAGAGTGTTTCTTTGGAAGGCTTAATCATGGATAGTGATCTAGCCTTTGCGGGGCATGAAGTATCTGATGATGCTGATCAGATTATAGCAGCCATTTCTAATGAGGGGTCAATTGCTATTACTGGATCTGCAGATCCTCTTGCTGCTCATGGATATGCTTATGCTGCATTGAGACATAAGTGTGTTCCTGAATGGGATATTTTTACTGCAGGTACACACGTAACTACTGGTGGATCTCCTTCAGAAGGCTTTACAGTAGCTGGTGTTCTGGCAACTGATCTTGTTTTCGTTAATTATGGGGCTACTAACGATACAGATACTATTCTTGAGGCTATTTGTGCTGCTAATACTATTACTGTAAGATGTTCTGCAGATCCTGGCACTGCACATAGTTTCCATTATGTTGTTATTCGTCCCAGGGGAACGTTCAAACCAAGTCATTATATTGTTTATGCTGGAACGCACACAACTGTTGGTGGTGCAGCAGCTGAACCTGTCACAATAACTGGAGCACTTTCTACTGATATACCTATCGTAATCTATAACACGACTGACGATAGTGATACTATTTTGAAAGTTGTTATGACCACAAATACTATGACAGTAACTTGTTCTGCGGATCCTGGGGCGGCACATGCCTTCACTTACATGCTTCTTCGGGCATATTAAAAAAGAACTTGTAATAATAAGGGAAACTTTATTATTACAGGTTTTAGTTTAATGTGATCATCTAGCTAACAATAATTCTTATATCGGAGAATATTATGAGTATGATTATTCCTAAGCAAACTGCGGCTATGACTGCCAGGCATTATTTTCCTGCACATTCGCTGCCGAAAACTGTTGCGGTTGCTGGTATTCTTGTAGCAGAGACTATTGCAGTGAACATACTTGATGAGGCTGGTGTAGCTTTGGCTCTTTATGACGAGTTTGGCGCAGCCGTAGTTATGACCGCAACGTCTCCTCCGTTGAAGATTGACAGCCCGATTACATTGCAATTTGTAAAGGGCGTAACCGCTAATGCAGTCGGTGTGCAACTGGTGGATTGATGACTGTCACAAAGAGCATATTCAAGAGCATCTTCAAGAGATATTCTCATGGGTTTGCTGGAGGTGAAGGGAATTACCCAGATCCGACTAACTTGCTCGCCTGGTATCGCACAGATATCATTGACAGCAAGCTCAGAGCGTATCTCCCAACTGCCAACCACACCACCCAGCAGGTCAAGGCCAGCGGCTTTGCCGGTGCTGGCAGTGCATCCTGTACTGGCCTCCTGACCACAGACACCATCACCGCCAGTGGCCCGAGCGATCCGGTATGCACCGTTAATGGCACTCTGACATTTCCCGCAGGAAGTGATTGCTGGGATATCTACGTGCATCGGGATGGTGTGTTGTGGGCGTACTGGCCGGGGATCAATGTGGGGGCTACGTTTGAGCTGGATGCGAGTGGGAACGGCCATCACCTGTACCTCACTACAACGACGATTGCCGAGGTGCTGGATGGCACCGGGACGAACTGGTGTAATGAGATGGGGTTCACGGTGGCCGATGGATCGCAATATATATCTGCAATTACATTTGGGAAAATAGCAATTGGATCGAGGATTCCAGTAACTACATCTGGAGTTGGATGTGCGGCTTACTCAGCGGTAGGAGCGTAGGATGGCGACACTATATGTAAATAATACAGGTCAAACTTACACAGATCCAGATGGTAATATCTGGGGTGTTGGAAATGATACAACCGGGAACGGATCTTTCACTGCACCCTATGCAACAATTACAAAGGCTCTAACAATTGTTGTTACAAACGACACATTGATACTGTCTCCATCAACATTTGTTTCTGGGGTAGACTTTGCGGTTACTGGATTTTCTTTTCATAATAAGGACAATGTCACTTTCCGTGGAGCAGACCCAGCGAATAAATCTGTTTTAAATGGATCTGGGATGGGGGCCTCAGCAGGCGGGACCGCTGGAACCTCAATGATCTACTTATCCAGCGGAATGAATTGCAAGTATATCGAATTTAATGAGGTAGCAGCAGGGGCAGCTAAGGAATACAGTACATCTTATTGGCACTATGCTGTTGGGGCAGTAGGGACAATTACCAGCCCAATAAATATTAGTTATTGTAGTTTTACAAAAAACTACAGGGCAATCAACCTAAATGGCGCTGAAGCTACAGACTGGGTAATAGATAGATGCTTGTTCGATGAAAATCTTGATAAGGTTATTCATGCTGGGTCTGTAGTATCTGGTTCTGTCATAGTCGCGCTTATAACTAGATGTGTTTTTTCTGGTTTATTGATTCCAGGGGTCAGGACTGTCTGCAATATACAAGGCGTGTATGCTGAAAATATAAACGCAGGAAACTCCTTAACCTTGTATAACAATACATTCGCTGGGATATCTTTTCCTATAATCTCCACTAATGGATATACCGGAGTTCTGATAATCAAGAACAACGTATTTTATGGAACCTCATTAGGGTATAGTATATCGAAAGGGACGGCAACCACTCTGACTGAAGGGAATAATGCGTGGTGCGGGAGCAAGCCGTCTACACATTTCGCATCTATCGCTCAAAACTTTACCCCAGATACAAGTGATTTATCTGACTATGCTCATGCTAAAACGGCAAGATACAAAGGATGGTACGTATTAAGATTTGACGACCGACCTTCAACCTCTACTCCCGCAAAGGATTCATATTATACAGATGCAGGAACGGTGCTATATAATCACGGGTTAAAAGGATCTTATGCCTTTGATGTTGCCGGACTGACAGCGCAGGATATCACTACAGCACTAGCACTTATTGCTCAAGGACATGAAATATCATGTCACTCGTATTCCCACATGAGTATGAATAATGCGTCTGGTTCAGCAAACAATATTCCATTTTCTGTGACCGGTCCAGTAGGGAGCAATATTACCATTACCCGATCTGGCACTGCTCCACTTGACATTACCACTATAACTCTTACCGAGGGTGTAACATCAACACAGATAACATATCCAGCAGTGTCAGAGTTATTGTACAATATGACTGATGACCCTACTGTGTACTCTGTTGTTGAGACAGGAACAGTCCAAGGTAGTGTTGTTGCAAATTTTGATCTTGGGTCTCTGAAGGGTTTAAGGGATTACATAGACAGTTTAACTAACTGGTCGGCAACTGCGTATAATGCGGGGGAGTATGATCACGCTGAACTGACACTGGCAAGGAATATAGCAGCGATTAATCAGGACAACCCGTCATCTACAGCACTTCCATGGGATACTGTACCACTGCACTGGTGGGAAATGAGATACCCAAAGCTTGTTCTTGAAAACCTTCTCAGTGTTACGGTTAATACATTTACATACCCAAACTATAAATATGATTCTCTAGCAAAAACCGACCTGCTTCTGCATGGGTATTCAGTTGGCTTGGGAGAGATGATAGTTTCAGACGCAGATGCGTATGATGCTGGTTATGCTGTAATGTTCAATATAATAACAACTTTACTATATTACTATAGGCTTTTGTCTAACGATGTTTTGCAAGATCGCTTTGAGTCAGTGGCCGAAATTATTGGTAATGGGCATAAGATTTTCAGCCTTATGGCACATGTTGCTGCTGATTTCTCCGTTGCACAGTGGGAGGTCTTGGCATCTACCTTAGCTGGATATTCAGACAGAGCAGTGTGTGTAACTGGTAACGAACTTGGAGAATTGATATCATCATCTCCGCTATGGTCAACAGCAGATGGGGGGTTGACATATAGACGTACTGATTGGACAGAGTTTTCAGGAAACTACCACTTGCCTGTCACTTCTCCGTGCGTAGGTAGTGGAGCAGATGTTGGTATCACGACTGATATAGACGGCAACCAGTTATATTCACCGTATAATATCGGATCATACAGTGGAGACGGTAGTGATATGCAAATGGCTAGTATTGCTTATCCAGGCCCCCTCGGACTCGACGCACCAGTAACCGTAGGCACAGTCTACCCGGATATCACCATCACCGCACCTCTTGGGGCTGAGATGCAGGCTGTAACCCCGTTTACCGCTGGTGCTGCTGTAAATCTGGCAACGCTCGTGCCATCGGCAAAGGTGCGGATCGGGACAAAGGGGATGTTGGTTTACGATACCGATCTGACGGCGGCTGAGATTGTCAGAGCCGATAAGATTGTTGGGGCATAAACATGGAGGGCACGGAATGAAAAAATGGATGCTGTTGTTACTGTTGCTGCTGGCGATTCCTGCTATGGTGAGTGCAGGCATGATTACAAAGAGTGAGACGTTTTCGTGGAGCTACACCGCCGAAGCAGAGGCAGAGATAACCGGATTTGAGATTTACCAACTCGTCGGGACGTTGCCTGAGAAGGCGGTGATCAGCAAGATTCCGAAGACGGCAAGGATCGCGACTGGAACAATCACGTATGACACCGGAACGGTTACTCGGTTTTATATTAAAGCGTACAATGATGCCAACCCTGATGCGATAGAGTTCTCTGGGCCAAGTAACACAGTGCGGATACATGCGACTCCTGGCAATTTTAAGCGCAATTAGCATCCTGCTATGGGCATCGGAGGCAATGGCAACAAGCATCCATGTCACATGGGGCTACACTCCACCGATGGATCCAGCAGTAACTGGCTATCGGCTGTATCAAGAAGGTGTACCAGTATGCTACGGATCAGGCCCGACATTACAGGAGATGGACTGCAAGGTTACGCTGGTGAAGAAGGTAACAACCTACACGCTGACCGCAATGTTCGTAGATGGAACGGAATCACCCCACTCTGCCCCCTATGCTTTTGATATGGACGGCAGACTTCTGGCCCCGTGGACCTTCAACAAAAACTGAGGACAATTATGAAAAAAATTCTAGTAGCGCTATCTGTATTATTGCTTAGTAGTTGTGCTTACAATAACAGGGAGACAGTAATAACTATCTACAGTGGCTCTGATACTACTATAGATGCATCAGGTGCTAGTAATACTACCGATACTGGCCAGATGCCAACTGCAGATTTAACCCCACTTGTTGAAGCTGCTCAGGCTGCTATTGGTGGTAAGGCTAGTAGCTTTATAGATAAGATCACTGATGTGATTGGTGGAGATAGTAAGGAAGAAGAGGTAGTCGTTCCGTTGACTGGAGACATTGAAGAGGTAGATTAATGAACCGATTGATCCCACTTATTATAGCTTTGCTTATGTCTATTCCAATCTATTCTTTGGCAATTACGGATACGGAAATCTGTGTGCAGAAGTGCCTGGACGGAGGAACAGTAACTCCTCCTACACCAACAGGTGCTACCTTTCCGCACAAGATCACATTCGAGAATAGCGCAGATCAGGCGCAAGGTAACGCAGCAATATTGTTTAGAACTATCCCTGATGGAACCGTTAAGTCCATATCTGTTAATGGCGAAGTAGCAACTCTTGGTAGGCCTTATAAAGGTGCATCTGTATTTCTATTATCAAAACCAGGAGAACAGTATTCCAGGCCTTTAAAGTTTACTATTACCACTAGTGATGGAAAGTTCTGGACTGCCACTAGTGGGGCCACGGAGAACACAGACACTCCAGTCGCTACAGGGGACTATAAGAACAAAGCAACCTATACATCTTATGGTGTTCGTAATGGTGGAAGGCAGGCATGGAGAATACCGAAGAAAGGTCCAGACTTTGGACAGCCTATTAAGTTTGTATTCTCTTCAGGCAAATCTTTTACAGTTAAGAATACCTCAAAGAACTGTAGGGATCAGGAGTCTTGTAGTAGGAATAGTAGAGCACCTATGTATGGTTTTGTATTCAAACCTGGAATAGGACCTAATGGTGAAGGAGATGACAATACTGGAACTGCTCATGGAGGGATTTATTTACATGCTCCGTACGGAGACTCTAGCAAGCAAGTAACTGTCTATTATAATGGGAGATAGTATCTATGCGCGTAATCATTGATTCTAATCTGACTGTAATAGAAAAGACAGATGGTATCAATTACGTGCAAGATACAACATGTAAAGACTGGCAATACTGCTTTTCAGTTAAAGATAATAACATGCAACGACAGTGCAAGAACTTCAAGAAGCTTTTAACTGGTGTTAAACTCTGTGCTAGAAAATAAAATTATGTTTAAGAATCTGGCAATTTTTATATTACTTATACTGTCTGCAACTACAAGTAATGCTACTCCTGCATTGGTAGTTGATGTAGTAGATGGAGATACAATTAAGGTCTTTGCTGCTGACAAATTAACTACAGTTAGACTATATGGAATTGACTGCCCTGAGAAGAAGCAAGCTCGTGGAATTGAAGCTAAAGCATTTATTGAATCAATGGTTGAAGGTAAGACTGTTGATGTAAATTCTATAAACACTGATAGATATGGAAGAACAGTTGCAGTTGTAATGTTTGGAAATCAATGTGTTCAAGAGCAATTGTTAGTTTCTGGCCTGGCTTGGGTTTATCCTCAGTATTGCAGGAAAGAATTTTGTCCTGCATGGATGGCATTACAGAAAATTGCAAATACGAATAAGTATGGACTGTGGACTGATCCTATGCCAATTCAGCCATGGGTTTGGAGGAAGCAGAAACGATGAATGGATGGCTAGAATATCGGGCAGGATTCAAATATCAACTAACTAGCAATTATTCAAAACAGACAGAGATACTTGGATTTGATATTGACACAGCATACATTAAGTTAGCAAGTGATGGATTGCTTGCGCTCAAATGTGGATATGCTAGTGATGGTCCGAGTGGCCTAACAATAGATACTAGGAATTCAATTCGAGCAGCATTCGTTCATGATGCACTTTATTATCTGATTAGAAACGGTTATCTTGATCAAGAATGGAAGAAGTATGCAGACAAACTATTCTATGAGATATTGCTTGAAGATGGAATGTGGAAACCTCGAGCTTATATCTGGTACTGTGGTGTTAGGTGGAAAGGTGCCGAGTCACTGTATCCTTCAAAAGAGAAACCGGTTCTAAGAGCACCGTGACAATATGGGATGGAAGGAGTGTGAATTGGAACCAGTGAACTCGAATGATATGGAAGTATGGAAATGGCTTCTTACTATCTTTGTAGGTGCTATAAGTGGAATGATTACAGCAGCAGTTACCATAGGCAGTTTGATTTATAAACTTAATACAAATGTTTCAGATGTTAATAATGTAAAAAAGGTGCTGTTTAAAGATTCTGGTGGACTAAACGTAATGACTGAATCAAGACATACAGAAGTTTGTGCCTTTACTATGAAGTATTTTGAGCAGGATTTTGATCACATAAAAGAACAGATGGAAAAGTTGGAAGAAAAAATTGACATTGTTTTATCTAGTGCTCATAAAGCAGACGTTATTAGTACAGAAGATATTAAAGTTCTGCATAACTTAATGTTGGAGATAAATAAAAAGGTAGGGCAGGGCCTACAAAGGGCTAAAGATTCTGAAGGTCATAGTTGATATGAGTACAGTTACAAGGATTGAAGAACTGCTAAGATGTGCTACTGTAATTCCTGAGAAGGACAAGGCTGGAATTATTACAGCACATGGAGTTGATTGTACTGTAAGAATAAAGGCATTGAATGATTGTTTGAAAATTGCCAAGGATGAGGAAAGAAAGAATGAGCGTAATTGAAGATCTCAAGAGGCATGAAGGATTTAGAGCAAAACCATATCTAGATACTGAAGGACATCTTACGATTGGGTATGGATTAAATCTTGATGCCGGGATTAGTAAAGAAGAAGCTCAAATGATTCTTGCACATCGGGTGAGGAAAGTGCAGTTTGATCTTATCTCTAGGTTGTCATATTGGAATAGGCTATCTTCGGTTCGGCAGGATGTATTAATCAATATGGCTTACAATCTAGGAGTTGAAGGCTTGATGAAGTTTAAAGTTACCCTTAGTATGATTGAAGCCGGAAGGTATGAAGAGGCAGCGAGGCAGATGCTCCAAAGTAAATGGGCTAAACAAGTTGGTAAGCGAGCTATTGACTTATCTAATATGATGCTAGAGGGTTAATATATAAATGATTATTAGTATTAAAAATTTTAACCTAGCCCAGAACCGCCCTGCCACTGATCGTCCGTGGCGTGACGGGATGTGCGGGCATACTGAGTACATTGTGATGGAGAATAAATAATGGCCCTGTGGACACCGGCAGAAATAGGGTCAGCCGTGGCTTTGTGGCTGGACGCTAGTGATTCAACAACGATCACTATTGATACCGGGATCGGTGAGTGGCGAGACAAATCCGGCAACGGAAGACACCCGGCAAACACTACCGATGCAGCCCAGCCTGGACTCATCAGCGCTGAGCTGAATGGATTGGACATCGCCAGGTTTGATGGATCAAATGATTCGTTAATTTTTCCAGGATCTACCGCAACAGATTATCCGTTGAAATTCAGCACTGCCAGTTTTGCCGTGCTGGCAATTATCAAGCCATCGGCGCTCGTTGCCACGGTTAATATCTTTTTCGGGTCCCGTGCAGCTGCAACTGGCTGGTTTGCCGGGTTTGGGACAAATGATCCATATTTCAGGCTATATGCCGACGCCGAAAAATGGGAACCAGCTCCGATGACCGCAATAACTGCCACAACGACGTGGCAAAGTTTTGTTGCTACGGCTCCTCGTGGAGCGACCGGGAAATACCGAAAAAACGGGACAACATTACAATCGACGACCAGCGCGGTTGGAACTCAATCGCTGTCGAACTCGTTACAGGTCAGACTAGGGAGTTACGTTGACGCGAGTAACGTTACAACTGGGCAATTTAACGGAGATATTGCTGAATTACTGCTGTATGAAGGGGTCATTACCGATGATTTAATTCAGTTATGGGAAGGGTATGCCCACTGGAAATGGGGTTTGCAGGATGATCTCGCCGCCGACCACCCATACAAATCCGCCGCGCCGACGCTAAATAAAGTTTCAGGAGTAGTAACTGTAAATGGATCTCCTGCTGCTAGAACTGTCGCAGTTTTTCTACGATCTGATTTTACATTACTTGGCACTACAACATCAAATGCAACTACTGGGGCCTTTGAGATATTAAATGGTTTGATTCCACCAGATGCTAACGCACTATTAGTAACAGCAATTGACTCAACTGGTACCTATAATGCTGTTTCAGTAGATTATATAACTTCGGTTAGCTCATGAGTTATACCCCACCAGCAGGAGATGCAATAGTTCTTAATTTCAGTGGGAGTTATACCCCTCCTACTGGAGATGAGATAGTTCTTGCTTTTGGAGATTCTGTTCCGAATGCAAGCACTGAGTTAAGTGCTGTAGCATCGAATACCTCGATTGGACTTAAAGTATATAGTGAAAGTGTTGAAGTATTTGCAATAACAGATATTTTAGTTACTGGGATCAAACTGTCAATATCTCTTGCTGATCTGGTGTCCGTTGCAGAGATAAATGCTGTTGGAGAAGTTGGCACATCATCAGCACAAGGATCAGCAACTCTAGTTGCTATAGGTACGCTTAGCTCAATTGGAGTTAAGGTTGCAGTAAATTCTTGCGAGCTGGTAGTTTATGGAGATTTAGTTGATACTTCAACAAAGATTGGTGCAGGTACAGTTAGCATCTCATCGTTAGTTGAAGCAACTGCTACCTCTATTAAAGTCGGAATAGGAGCTAGTACAATATATGCTACAGCAACTATTACCGTTGATGGAGAATCAGTTTTTGCACTACCTTATAGAACAGTATATCTAACTGCAATATCTGCTATAGAGGTAACAGGAACAAAACTTGCTCGTGGTCCTCCTGAGTTATCATCAATTGCTGAAAGTATATCTTTCGGAATAAAGGTAGCAACTGATGAAGCTGAACTATCAGCAATAGCAGATGTAATAACTGATGCACTTACAATTCATGAAGTTGAATTATGGGAAGAAGTCTCAAGAATAACTAGGACGTTCACTGAGCAGTCTGTAATTTCTAGGCAGTATTCAGGAACGTCACTGATTGACAGAATACTTACAGAAAATTCAGCATTAACTACAGAGTATTCTGGTAACTCATTGGTAACTAAAGTTTTTAAAGCAATATCACATTTGAGGAATACATAATGGGCGCTTTTGTAGCAGCAGCAAAAAACACGATGCTTGATGCACTCACTGTTGATCGGCTTTCACTGCATTCTGGTGCACCTGGAGCAGATGGACTGTCAAACGAATTATCTGGTGGAACGCCTGCATATGCACGCAAAGCTTGTGTTTATGCAGCAGCTTCTGGGGGAGAAAGACTATTGAACGCTGATGTGACTTTCGATGTTCCAGGATCGACAAGTGTTCAGTATGTTGGGAAATGGAACTATAATGGTGGAACGATGATCTTTCACGGCTCCGACCAGGTAACGACTGAGTCTTATGGCGCGCAAGGGCAATACATCGTCAAGGCTACTACATCGAAACTTGCACTGACTGATCCGGCATAAGGAGTTATTATGACTGCTCCTAGTGGATTTTTCAAAGGGCAAGTTGGGGCTAAGATTATTTTAGAGACTGGTGATAGTGCTGCAATATTGGCTACTGCAACAGTTTTGAGGATTAACTACTGTTTGCCTTCAGGAAATACTGGATCGTGGACAGCGGCGCTGGAAGGTACATCATTGGCATATACAACTACTGCTATAACAAATCTTTCAGAATCAGGCTTGTACAAAATACAGGCATATGTCGAAGGGCCTGGATGGAAGATGCCTGGAGAAATTGTCGAGATGTATGTTTCTGCTCCGATTGTAGCTATAGCATAAAGGACCCATCTTAATGTATGTACTAACTATTGATCAATCCCGCTGTGCAGACTGTGGGAATTGCGAACGAAGATTGCCTGGGCTGCATTCGAAAGTAATAGATAATAAGTTGCTTGTGAATGAAGTTAATTCTGATGTAGATTTTGTTGCGATATTTCGTGCGCTTGCTGACTGTCTTACTGAGGCATTAAGTTTTCGGAGGTTCAATGGCTGACCAACTCGATGTAGCGTGGGAACAAACTGAGATACATCTGAGAGAAGCATTAGCTAATCGAAGAATGTTTTATGGTGAATCCAGGACTCATTGCCGGGACTGTGAAGAACCTATTCCTGAAGGTCGTCGCAAAGCTGTGCCTGGCTGCCAATATTGTGTTAAGTGTGCTGAGGAGTATGAATAATGAGTTATAGACCTGGAGATTATTTAGTCATTTGTGATCAATGTGGATTCCAAAGATATGCGTCTGAATGTCGGATGACTTGGGACAAGTTGTTTGTTTGTGCAGATACATGTTGGGAAGAAAAGCATCCACACTACACAGATCCGAAACCGCTTGGAGAAAAACAAAGTGTTCCAGTTCATAGACCAGAACCAACAGAAACTTTTATTGATCCTTCCGATCCAATAACTCCAGATGACTTATAAAACTTATGGCTACTTTTCTTGCTTTAAAAACTAGGGCTGATGTGCTTGTTGATAATCCCGCAGTGACAAATCTGTTGGGAGGCTTTATCAATCAGGGAGTTTCTGAAATTGCTGGTGGCATTCCATCGTTATTGGATGGCATTGATAATCCACTTCCAAATTCGTTGACTCCACCGCTGCCAGAGTTGTTCACGATTGGGACTGTAACGACTTCTATTGTTGCTGCCTATGTAGATATGCCAATTAACTTTCAGCGAGATTTACAGTTAGCAGTATCCTACACTGGAAGTGAAATTGACATCGCTCATTCTTTCATAGAGTTTGCTGAAACCTATCCGTTACTGAATAAGTCTGGGCGGATTTCTGAAGTAGCTGAGCATGGAAAGAAGTTGTATTATCAGGGAATTCCCACTGTAGCCGAAACAGTTACGTTGCATTATTATCGAAAGCCTGTTGCTATGGTACTTGATGCAGATGTTCCTGATGGCATTCCTGAGCATTTACATATATCTTTGTTGGTAAACTTCGCTGCTTGGAAAGCTTACGAGCGTCTTGAAGAAAATCTGGAAGGCCAGACTCCAAACACTGATAAATATAAAAGGTTTTTCATGGAAGCAATGAGGACATTTGAATTATCGATTCCATCATATTCTCGTGGATTTATGCTCAGATGAAGGTGGTCTAAATGGCTAATAAGCAAACATTTGTAACAAGGCTTGCACTTGGGCCTTTTAAGGGAATGAATAATAGGGCCGAAGATCATGCCTTGCCAGTAAGTACAGATGAAGATCCGAGAAATGCGGTTCGAAATGTAGTCAATGCTGACTTTACTAATGCGGGCAAGGTTAAAAGACGCAAAGGAAGTACTAAGAAATGTGATGGGCTTGGTATAAAATATGGCTTTTCATGCTCACAGGGACAGTTCATAGTTGAAGGTAACACTTTAAAACTGATCAATGCTGACTGGACTAAGACAACCATTTATACCGGAGTGCTTGGAACTAGTTTTGCCCATTTTGAATTTAATGGAGAAGTCTTTTTTAGTGATGGCTTGATTGGACTGAAGATCATATCTGGTGTAGCACAACGATGGGGAATGGCTAATCCAGCAGCGCCAATAGTCTATACAGCTGCTGGAATACTTGGGGCAGGAACATATCTTTGTTGTATAACATTTTATGATGCACTTGGTAATGAATCTGGAGCAAGTGATATTGTTTCGTTGGATGTGGATGCAAATAGTAGCGTTGTTTTTGCTAATCTTCCAACTTCAGCAGACAGCCAGGTTGTTGGCATAAGAATGTACATGACTACAGCGAATGGAAATGTCTTCTATCAGTGTGGTGATACAGCAATCGGAACGCTTAGTTACTCGGTTGTGCTCCCTCATGATGGAGGAAAGTTAATAGAGACGTTGTTCATGACTCGGCCACCTGCAGGACAGATTATTAGAGAGCATAATGGGAGGTTCTTAATTGCAGCTGGACCTTACCTATATGTGACAGAAGCATACTCAACTGATCTTGTATCACAGCTTAGTAAAAGTGTATTTCAGTTCAGCAACGATATTACGATTGTCGAGCCTGTTGATGATGGAGTATGGATTGTTGCAGACAAAACTTTCTTTTTTGCAGGCAGCGGGCCAGAAAACTATCAGCAAGTAACTAAACTAGAGTATGGAGCAGCACTTGGCACTGGACAGAAACTAGAAAATGGAATGGTATGTTGGTTTTCAATAAGGGGATTAATTATGGCAGGAAATGGAGGAGATATAAAGAACATTCAGGAAGCTACAGTAGCGCCAGATTACAGCAGTTCTGGAACAGCCTTAATCCGGAAAGAGGATGGAATGAATCAGTTTATAACGAGTCTTAAAACGCCAAGTATGTCAACAATGGCTGCATCGAGCTGGATTGATGCTGAAGTTATCAGAAGGAGTTAATGAATGGAAATATATAATCCAGGATTCATCTATACTGTTGAGCATATTGGTGTGGATGGAAAGATTAAATCGGTTGAAAAGATTCATAACCTGATGCCTACAGTAGCGGTTGATTACTTGCTTAATGCTGCCTTTATGGGAGGGTCAGCATACTCGACTTGGTATCTGTCGCTGTTTGATAATAACAGGACTCCTCTTGCAGCAGACACTATGACTACGTTCATGGCTGACTGTGGTGAAGATACAGTTTATACAGCTGTCGGAGGAGCTAGGCCAACGATTTCTTTTCCTCCAGTAGCTTCTGGAGTATTAACAACTGTTGCTAGTCCAAATGAATTGGCATTTCCTAGTGCAGCGACAGTGCGTGGAGCATTTGTTACTACCGGAGTTACGAGAGGTGGAACTACTGGGCTTCTTTGTTCTGCTGTGTTGTTCTCAACTGCCAAAGTGCTTGCTGCTGGAGAATCGCTTCGTGTTCCAGTTGGCTTTGCACTTATATCTGCGTGAGGTGAGATATGTCTTGTTTAAGTGATTATGCAGAAAATTTGGTTCTTACGTGGCTGTTGACAGCAGATGCTCCTGCTGCTGCCGCAAGGCCGACTGCTTGGTTTGTGGCTCTTCATACTGGTGATCCAGGAGAGACTGGAGCGAGCAATGAGGTGCTGGTAGCTACTGATGCAGACTATGTTCGTAAGGCTATTACGTTTGCGAATGGTTCAGGTGGACAATCGTTAAGTACTCTTGAAGTTTCGTGGACAGTTAATTCTGCGTCTGCTGGATATACTGTGACTCATGCATCTGTTTGGGATGCCCTGTCTGCTGGCAACTGTCTGTTTAAGGGGCCGCTTCTTGCTTCTCGTGCACTGATTGCTAATGGAGTTCTTACTTTTTCTGTTGGCGAAATTGTCGCCACTGCTGATTGAGGTGAATCATGAGCTTTAAACTTTCGACTGGAATGCGTAATCACCTGATGGCAACTGATGACTTTGCTGCAGGCGTTAATGGTGGGTTGATCAAGATTTATGGAAGCCCGACAAGTCAGGCTGCTGCGGATGCATTAATTCCAGCGAGTGCTGATGCTGCTCTTGGATCTGCGACGTTGCTTGTAACTATTTCTGTGTCGGGTGGTGGAACTGGGTTGAACATGGACACTACACCATCTTCAGGTGTGCTGACCAAAGCATCTGCCGAAGCATGGTATGGGACTAATGCTGCGTCTGGATATGCTTCATTCTATCGATTCGCTGCCATTGCTGATGATGGAACTCTCAGCACTACAGCAAAGCGCTGTCAAGGAACAGTTGGTATTCTTGGGACTGATCTGATTGTTGCTTCGGCGTATTTGACACTTGGGCAAGAGCAGAGAATTGATAGTTACGCTATTGGAATTCCTTCGGAGTAATATGTGATAACCTTTGATGGAGATCGTAGCCTCAAACGTAAATGGTTTGCAAAGAAGCAACTTGCAATCATTCAAGAAATTGATGTGCCTGCAAAAGCTGTGAAGTGGGACGGATTTAATTTCAAAGTCTGGCAGCTTGGGGAAGATCTGAATGGTGGCAGAGTAACCGCGCCGATGGGAGCAGTGGTTGCATGTTCGTCTGCGAATGGAATTAAGATTGCGGTTGCTGATTACTGGGCTGGTGGATTCAATGCTGAGCAAGACCTATATGTGGTTTTTAAGGATCTTGGGGTATCAGGAGAATTTACTACGTTCTTTGAAGGTGCAATTGATATTCCTCCTGATCCTATTCCATCAGACTACGAACCTACATATTACCCGATGAAGTTCATTCCGGCAATCGGAACATCATGGTTTGGCCTTGTTGATGGCGATACTGTTGGGCCAGATTCTGTAGAGGTGGATAATTTTCCATGTGGGCCTGTTCCGTTGCCATGGAAAGGTGAAGCATACGACATCATGGTCGGCGGAACCATGAAATATGACCTTGATGGGAATGGAGTGTATGACTGGTTTAGGCATGTGTTTGAGAAGAACACTTCATTTTATCTTGCTGCCGGCCAACAGGCATTACGAAAGAATTGCATAGCAAAACACATAGAGTATGATATAAATTTCGATCCTCTACGGACATATCAAAAGACTGGAACAGATCGATATACTTCATACCATGGAGCATATATTTACGACTTCGTTGATAGTATCAAAGTTGTTGGTTACAACATTGATGTAACAACAAGTACAGTTGATAATATTCAATTCAGTGAAATCCTTACAACTGCAATGCCAGAAACATTGCGGTTGATCCTTATTCATACTTTGAATGATGGTTCTTGTGAACCTATAGGATCTTATGCAACAGACAATATGTTTTTTCATGCAGTAAATGCTACAACGCATATCTGGTCATCAGGCGGAGAATCGTGTGCAGCCAAAGATTATTATGATGACAATCCAGGCAATGATGACTGGAGATTGTTCTATTCAATGACAGTTGATGGAGTTACACATCTTGTCAATTATGGGCAGTTTGGAGCATTGCTAAACTCGCTATCGTTGCATGGAACTTCTGGTAGTTGGTACGATGCGATGAGGATGTTTTCTCAGTTGGTCGGTGCATATCCGAATTGCAATTGGACAGTACCGTATGATTCAATAATGTTTCATGATGATGATAATAATCTTTATACATGGACTAGACCTTATGGCCCTGTGAAAATATCTAAAGATGGAATAGAGGTAATTGAAATGTCTATTCCATCTGAGGTTGTTGATAATGACGGAGTGCGGCCTGAGATAACGTATGCGGGAAGGTTTGTGGATTACAGATTGTACCTATGTATTTGTAATAAGGTGAAGGAAGAAGTGAAGGCAGTATATATCGGTAATCCATTTCCTGATGATGAAGATGATAGTGATGATTGGATAAAGTTACCTCATGTTGATCCAAGAATAGTACATGTTACTAATCCAGATGAAGACGTAGTAACTTGTGTATTGTTTCATGTGCGGCCTGTAAGAGTTACTCCGACAAGTGTTTTTTTGATTGGAATAACAAAGGATACTACTCTTTATATAGATGATCAGACTGGAGAGTATATTAGAGATGAAAGTGGTGAGCTTACTAAATCATATCATTATCATTTCGCCTCGTTAATTTGGTCAGTTGATTTAGAAGGAAACGCTACTACAGATATCTGGACTCAGTTGGCGAGACTTCCTTTTACTGCAAGTGATAATGATAATTTGCAAGTTGGCCTTTATGGAGATGATAGCAGAGTAAATGAGCTAGCAGCATACTTGACTCCACCTCCGATTATGCCACAATCTCCAGTCGGGCCTTACGATAAATATTCAATAGGATTGCCATGAGCATCTTACAAAAAGATTATGTATATGAGATTATCCAAGGAGAATCATACACAACTTCAACTCCTGGAATACCTGCAACTGATGGATACTGGACTTCGCTTCCACCGACTTCAGTTGTGAATGTAACTGATCCAGTTTCTGATTCAGTTGTTACTACTGCGGCGATAAATGAAACGCCTGGATATGTTAGACTTGCAACATGGACAGAAGTAAAAGGTATCTGGCCTTGGCTTACTTCTGAATGTGCAATTCAGGTAAAGATTCTTGAAGGGATATGTTCAAGTCCAACTCTTGGATCAACTATCTTTACTCAGTATTCATATCGGAAAGAAGATCAGCCATTAGATGGTGGTCGGTTGCTTATGTATACGGTTTATATTGTGATTCAACGAATCAATGGTGGGGTTGCTTTCTGTGCAGTCACCGGACCAACAAGTAATATTACAATTGAGTCTAATCCAATTTATATTCCAAATTATGAGTACACAGCGGGGACTATAGATGGCTGTTAATCCTGGTGATGCGTTTCCGATACTTGGTGGAGGATATGATAGTACAGGGACAAATTTAATACCGTTCCCAGTAGTATCTTCTTCTTCAATTCCAACATCTTCTTTGTATGTTCAACCAACTGTAGATGATACAAAGATATGGCATCCTCCTACACCAGCAGTTCCAGGCACGACTGTAACGCACACTACACCGAGTAAGATTAATAAACTGCTCAATAAAGGATGGAACAGTTGGGCACGAAGCATTAATCCACTGGTAATCGGAGAGGTTTGTGTCTTTACAGTCATGGATGGTGTATCAGGAGCGATTCTTGGCATTGGTCCAGCAGGACTAGAGACTAGCGGCCCTGGAGCATTTTCACATTCTATTATTTGTGATGTTTCTGGAGTGCATATCCGTGAGAATAATACTCAGGTCAAGACACTGAAAGACCTTCAGACAGCAGTTTCTGTTCTGAGGATTCATCGGCAGGAAGATGGAAGCATTGTTTATGTAGCTACGACAGGAACAGAAACACTGATATATACAAGTCTTTTTCCATGTCCAAAGTATCTGACCTTATATGTCTATGGCCTGCTCTACTCTAGTGGGGACAAAGTAACAGCAACACAGTTCGCTGATTATGGTGATGTTCAATATGGAGCCTGCTAATGGATGCTGTATTTGGATTTGTTGTTAATAACTGTGATGTTATATTCCCTGCTGAGTTTGGAATAACATTTGGCAGAGGTCAATTTGCATCTGCAACATTCTCAAGTGAGTTTGGACTTATTCCAAGTGGAGAATCGAACTATGGCTATGCTATGCTTCCGAGTTTTGCCAGCATAGGAGGCGAGATTCCTACTGGATATGGAGTAGGCTCGACTGAACTTCCAGCATTTACCTCAACTGGCAGCGGAGGATTTTATATTCCGCCTGAACCAGTATGGGGATATGCTGAGTTGCCATGGTTCACTTCATTTGGTCTTGTCAAGACCAGTTCTCCAGGAACAGGAAGTTCAACGATTCCGGCATTTGAGTCTATTGGAGGAGAGGGTAATTACGGAATTGGTGAAGCCACATTGCCTGCCGTGCAGTCATATGGTATTGAAGGTCCAGCAGCTAATGTTGCTAATGCAATAACTGGAATCTACCTGTTTGATGGGATTGGAGTTGGTCAGGATCAGATTGTCTTTGTTGATTGGAATGGACAGATAGTTGACAGTATTTCAGGCACACGAATATTGATTGATAGTATTCTTGTTAGTCTTGAAATTAGTGACACTTACTCAGTACTTGGATTGCTTCTAGCATCACTGGATGATTCATTATCAATTACTGGTTCTATAGTTGCAAGTGTTGGAGATGGAACAAACTTTGCGCCTGCAATTGATGCATCCTCCAGGGTGTGGGTAGTAAATATTGATACAGGTGCAACTAGTCAATATGATGATTATGGTTATATTTCTTTCTACTCGTATGGAGGAAAAAATTACGGTGTGGCAGAAGATGGAATCTATGAACTAACTGGAGATACTGATAATGGAGTTGAGATAGATGCTCTGGTAGATTTTGGTCGAACTGATTTAGGCTCCATATATAAAAAGAGAGTTACTTCTGCGTATGTGGATGTTGGGTCGGATGGCAAAATGGCCTTAGTCATAGAAACTGATGGACAGACATCAAGCTTTGAAGCAAACGATTATAGTACAGCAGTATCACGGCATAGAATTAACATGGGAAGTGCATTGTCTGGCTATTATTGGAATCCAGTTCTGACAAATAACAATGGATATGATTTTGATCTTGCAAGTATTATGCTTGAAATTATGCAATTAAATAGGAGACTTTAATGCCAACTGCAGCTTAAAATGATCATGCCAACATGGAGTATTCATAGCAAGTTGCCGTTTTTGCATGATGAATATAACTTAAACTGTTATCAGGTTGGTTTGTTTGGTGATGATCAAATGGTAAATGAACTTAGAAATTTTACTTCTCCTCCTCCAGTTTTATCTCAGATGCCATGGACGCCTAATTATGCTATCTATGATACCTTGTGGGATTTTGTAATATAATTTGGAGTAATATATGTCTATAATAACTAATGAAAGGTTATTGCTCAGTAGTGCTGATGTCTTAACTGCATATTCAACTCAGATGGTTTATCATGTTCCTACAGAAAAATTAGTTTGCTTATTTGCAGCAACAGATACTACTGCAGCAAGTTCCACAATAAGGTCTAAATATGTATCATCTACTGGTAATATATCTGCATTAGCTGACACAGGAAATCCAATTGTATATACAATTAAACAACCTGGTGGTGTAGAATTTGGTCTTGGGGGAGTACAAGATAGATTGCTTTTTAGAAGTAGAACAGATTATGTAGCAAGTTTGACTGTAGATACAAACGGAATGATCTCAAATGGAGAAGCTGCTGTACAGAGTGATCTTTTGCCTCAAATGCTATCTGACAATGTACTTTGCTGCATGGGAGGAATATTTGGGGTTGGAGTTTACGCATATATTTATTCATATAGTGGAGGGGCAATCTCATTTACAACCTCTACTCAAATAAATAATGATACTACAAGTTCAAACAGTGATGCTTGTTTTTCTGTTGATAAAACTACAGGGGATTTTGTTTACTTATATAGGATTAGTAGTTCTCCATATACTGGAAAAATTATTAGAGGGAATATTGCTCTTAATGGGACTGTGTCTGGAGTTTCAACAGAAACAACTGGACTTGTTTCTCAAACCGCTCCGGTTATGGACGCTCCTAGTGGAGCATCTATTATTACTACAAGATCAGACTTTTCAGGAACATATAAAGATTCGTATTGTTTGTTAAATGATGGGAATATATTTACTCCATTTTCACCTTGGCTTGGTTCTGCCCCAGAGTGTATTAGAAAAGTTGGTACAGAATATTATATAATGAGGGGAACATATAATGGAACAACTAATCTTACAAGAATAGCATCTAATGGTGATTTAATTGAATCAACTGAAATTCCCAATAGTGTGTATCTGCAAAAGCATGAAAATATTTGCTATGTTCCAGAGTTGCAGAAGGTTTTTTTAACATACAGTCGATCTGGAACTTGGGGTGTAATGCTTGCAGAGATTGATTTGTCTGAAGCATTCTGGACAAATTTTATAGGGCAAACAGAGATAACATAATGACGACACTTATTAAAAATTGGAATTATATAATCGTTCCTGCAGGTACAGGTAGTGCGTTAGCTACTCAAGAATCAGTCTCTACTGTTACATATCCTGTGGGAGATTATGTTGGTGATGCCTTACCAATAATTCAAACTTATCCAATTTATTGAATTAAATAGGAGACTTTAATGGCTGATGCAGCGGAAATTATAAATCAAATCATTGCAAATGCGATTGCGACTGCAAATAAATCAACTTATGAAGCACAACGAGCAGCAGATGATTTGGTCAGGAGTAGTGCAGGATTTTATCTTACTCCACCAACAACAGTAACAGGGTTTAATGTTGAGGCGGTAGAACCAGATATACCGACAGCAGCAGACTCAACATACGATTATCAGGCTGAACGTGATGCGTTGATTGCTTTGTTATCAAGTAAGCTAGCAAACTTTTTTACCACTTATTATCCTCTGGCAAGTGATGCTTTTGATGAAGCCACAACTTGGTTGGTCAACACGATTACGAATGGCGGAACTGGGATTCCGGCTGCACTTGAAGATCAGATAGTCCAGCGAATGCGAGACCGAATTATTAGGGATGGTCAAAGGGTTGCAAGTGGTATCTCGGCTGGCTATGCTGCGAGAGGATTTTCTCTAGTTCAGGGACCGATGATTTATGATTTGAACCAGGCAACATTTGAGCAGGCTGGCAAGATTGGAGAGGCCTCAACAGCCATGGCTACGAAGCAAGCTGAAATTGCTATCGAGACTATTAAGTTTGCAATTGGTAAAGCCATCGAATCTCGGATTGCTGCAATGAATGCGGCAGTAGATTATATTCGGGCGCTTTCTGTAGCTCCTGATGCAGCTTCCAGGATTGCAGCACTGAATACTGATATTAAGGCTAAGATGATGAGTGCTGCGGCAGATTGGTACAGAGCCAGACAGTCAAGGGATCAAATGATATTGCAATCCAAACTGGCAGAGCTTACTGCTGGGATTGATGTCTACAAGCATAGGCGAGATAATGCAACACAAAGTGATCAGGTGGATGTTCAGGCACTTGCAGCCGCTGCTGATGTTTTTGCTAAGACTGCTCAGGCTGCATTGACATCTTTGAACAGTGTTGTTGCTACGACTGCAAGCACGTTTGCGTGATAACAATCATTAATTATTGAGGTTAAGCTATGGCTCTTAGTACTATTGAAGAAGAAAGAAAACGTAAAGAAGCAGCAGCTAAACAACTTACTCCTACTACTGATCCCTTTCTTGCCTCGATTGCTAGAGGAGATTATACTACGCCTAAACCAGTTGTTAAGCAAGCACAGGCTACTCCAGGCAATATAATGAGTGAATCTTTCTATGGAGGGGCAGATTACTCACCTAGAACAAGACCTCAGATAGGCCAATCACAGCCAGATGGAAGTAGATTGGTAATTGATCAAAGAGCATCAACTCAATCTAATACTATAAATCCACCACCGCTTAAAGAAATTCCCAATGCTCAGAGAGATGCTGAGTTGGGCAAGATGACAGCTTCAAGGAATGGAAATATAGTTACATATGATATTGGTGGAAACACTCTTTCATATGATGCAAGCCAGACTGATCCAAGTAAAATTAGCTTAAGAAATATAAACAAATCTTCTGGTAATGCCCCTACTTGGGATGATTATCATGTACAGCAAAGGGCTAGATATGAGGCTGCAAATCCTCGTAAATATGCTTCTTCTGAATCAACTCCAATAACACCGAAGCCTATTGAAGATAATAGTTTTGGTGGATTGTTTCTGCAAGGATTACAAACTAGAAAAAATATGTCTGAAGCTCAGATGGCGGATCTTCGGGCAAAGCAAGAGGTTGCTCGGGCAGAGGTAATGAATCAAGCAAATCGTACTTTAGTAGATGTGGATAGAAATCGGTTGCTTGAAATGGATGTACAAGGACAAAATAAGTTACGGGATATTCAAGGTCAGGTAGCACAACAGCCACCAGTTACTGAAAGTACATTAAAGCCTATGATAATTGAAGAGGCTGATCCAAATGATCCAACTGGAATGAGTAAGAGGCAGCGAATCATGATTCCAAATGCGGAAGGTACTGGATATGTTGATGGAATGACTGGGCAGGCACCAGCAAGTACAGTTCCACAAGTTACCCCTGAACAAAGAAGTAAGATCAACGCATTAATCAAAGCTAATCCAAACATTGATAGGGCAACTATTCTTCAGAAAATAGCTAATGGAGAAATTTAATGGATGAGTTTGATAAGCTGTTTGGAGTTGCTGATAACGAACCTGATGAGTTTGAAAAGATGTTTGGCATTAGCAATGCAGCGACTATAGATACTTCTGAGCCTGAACGAACTGTTGGCTCAACAATAAAGGATGTAGGCGTATCTCTTGCTAAAGGTGTAGTAGGTGCTGGCCAAGGACTGATAGGACTTGCAGATATTCCAACAGGCGGGCATGTTGGGAAGGGTCTTGAATCGGTAGGAGTCAAACCTGATGAATGGCAGCAGGATTTGTCAAAGCAATACTCACCTGCACAGCAAGCAGCAAATCAGCAAGTAGATGCAGCGACTGGATTTGTTGATACTGCTAAAGCAATGATTTCGAATCCAAGCACGATTGCTCATGGCATTGTAGAGACGCTTCCATCCGTAGCTGCTGGTGGTGTGATTGGTAGAGGTGCCCTGGCAGTAGGATCACGGTTCGCTCCAAAAGCAGTTACATCTCTCGGCAAGACTGGATCTGCTATTGCAGCTGGAGCAGTTGGTGAAGGTACAATTGGTGCAGGGCAAACGGCTGAGCAGATTAGAAACCAGTCGCAAGATGACTTATTGACTGGAAAGCAGGCAGGCTTGGCAGCAGCGGCTGGACTTGGTACTGCGATATTTGGAGTTGTTGGTGGAAGGTTGGCAAAGAAATTTGACTTTGCTGACGTGGATACGATGATTGTCAATGGGCTGAACCCAGCCAAAAAGGAAGGTCTCAAAGGAGTTGTCAAATCAATCCTTGGTGGAGGCATTACTGAAGGTGTGTTCGAAGAACTTCCGCAGACTGTCCAAGAGACGATCTTCACAAATGCTGCACTTGATAAGCCATTGCTGGAAGGTGTGCCTGAAAGTTCTGCCCAAGCTATTATTCTTGGCGGAGCAATGGGTGGTGGTGCAAACTTGTTGCCAGGCAAAGATGCTGGGCCTGTAAAAACTGAGGCAGAGCTTGAACTGGATAGGCGTGCAGGAAATATTCTTATCCAGAAAGATGATCAGATTGCTCAGAGTGTACAGAAATTAAATGAAGATCTTAAAGCTGGGCAGGAGTTGCTAGCTGACCTTGATAAACTTGATCAGAAGGCAAGAGAACTGAATGTGTCTCCAGCTGAGTTAACTAGAAAAACTGTTTATGACACCAAAAATACTCAGGATCTTCTGGATCGAATTAAGTCAGAAATGACGAAGAAGGAAGAGATTGCTAAGAAAGAATATGAGGCGCTGTCGCCTGAAGATAAGCAAGTAAAAGATATTGAAAATAAACTAATTGCACAGCGTCAAGCTGAGGCTCAGCAGATCAATAGTGATCTTGAGGCAATTAAGAAGCGAGAAGAAATTGCTCGTAAGCAATATAAGGATGAAAAAGATCCTGAGAAGAAATCAGCAATTGCTGAACGGGCTATTAGTTTGAGGAAGGAAAAGGATGCGTTGCTGAACCGTCAGTTACAAATTCAAGAAGTGAATCAAGCTAAAGAATTTGCTCCTGTAAAGAAAGCTGATGAACTTCGTCAGGAGAAAGAAAACTTTTATAATAGACTTTGGCTTGGAGGAACTAGTAAAGATGCAGCAGAATCTGCGCAAGTATTTAATGAAAAATCTACTGAACAGCAAGATATCTTAGATAGGCTTTTGAATCAAATTGCAGCTACTCAGGATCAGCAAAAGAAACAAGAGCTGCAGAAAGTCTATGATGGATTGTTTCAGACTTTTGAACGTGATGCTCAGGAGGCTGCTCAAACTTTTGAAAGTCAAGATCTTAGTCAGTTTGATCAATTGGTTAGGGCTAAAGATCAGGAACGCCTTAATAAAGTTCTTGAAGCTATAGTTGTAGAGCCGGATCCTCAGGCACGACAGAAACTCTATGAGCAGATGTTTATGCTGCCTGGAGTTAAAGATGCTGCTGCTTCAGCTGAAGTGTTTGCTCAGCAGGGTGAAGATGCAGACATGGTACAGAGACGTAAAGAGTTGAAGCAGATCATGAGTAGGATTACTCAAGAGTCTGATCCTGCAGTCAGGCAGAAACTTTATAATCAGATGTTTCAACAGCCTGGAGTTAAGAGTGCTTTGGAGTCTGCGGAAGTATTTACTTCTACGGATGTAAAAACAAAAACAGGCAAACCATATAAAAGTAGAGAGTATCTTGAAGGAATTATTAGTGAATTACCTAATCCTGAAAGTTATGATATAATAGAAAGTCCTGAAGGATTTACTGCTGTAAAGAAAGTACTTGGTTCAATTGACAACAGTGCGTTCAATAATGAACAGCCAGTCGGTGAGGTTCCACAGTTTCAGGTTGGTGAAACTCAAAACCTTGTTAAGAATATAAGCCTTACTGATATTCAAAAAGCCTTCAATGATCAGATTGTTACAAAAGCTGAAGACGGAACTATATCTATCAAATTAAAAAATGGAAAAGGCTTAACGATTAATAGCATTCAATCAGCTGGGGATGGTTTCATATCCTTTGCGATTGAAACTGGCCAAATGTCTAAGGAGGGTAAAATTCTTGGCATTACTGTAGGTAATAAGATTCTACTAGACAAAAACTTTGCTGACAATAAAACTCTTTGGCATGAAAGTATGCACGTCTTAGAAAATCTTGGCATGATCACAGAAGCTGATAATAGCGCTCTTAATAAGGAGTTTAATAAACTTCGGAAAGCAGGCAAGCTAAAGTTTGCTCTCAGCACATATAACAATCCTGAATTATCAGAAAATGAAAATAAGAAGCAGCGCATGATTGAAAATCGGGCGAACATGTTTGCTCAGATTATGACTGACAGAGATGCATACCGCAACACTGGGTTTGGGAAAGTCATTCAAAGGGTGATGGATTTCTTTCAGCAGCTGCTAGCTATGGGTAAGCAGACTGTTAGTGGGCTTGCAAGAGAGGTAGAATCTGGCAAGATTTATGAACGCAAAGTTGGTAATCAAACAATTTCGACGACTGTTCCAATGGCTGAAGAAGCAGCAAGTAAGTGGCACTCAGCCTTGGAGAATGCAGTCAATAGTTTTCAGCAAAAGATTGGAACGCCTGACCAATGGAAAGGAATGATCAAAGGTTATCCTGGCATCAAGCAGGAAGAACTTGATTGGATTGGGCTGGATGAATGGTTGGACAGCAAAGATGGGAAGGTTAGCAAGGATGAGTTGGTTAAGTTTATTGCGGAAAATAATGTCAGGTTGGAGGAAGTTGTAAAAGGTTGGACTGTAGAAAAAGAACAAAGGTTAACTGATCTTGATAATAAATTACGAGAAACTGGTAATTTATCTGTTGATGAGCAGGATGAATATAACAGTTTAATTAATGAGGAATCTTTTTCAAAAACATTAGGATCTGATACAAAATATGCTAACTATCAACTTCCTGGAGGAAAGAATTATCAAGAACTTTTAATCACGTTGCCCTTGGGAAATAAACCTAGTAAAGAACAAGCACAACTTTTTAATTATAGAAAACAACTAGAAAATAAATATGGACAAAATCTTACTTATGACGATCTAGTTGAAGCTATAACAAGAGAAGAAAAAATAGAACTCAATAAGTTAGAAGACTTATTTTATGCAAATGAATCTAAACCTATTGATTCAAAAGATAGATATAAATCATCTCATTGGGACGAACCAAACATTCTAACTCACATCAGGTTTAATGAACGAACTGATGCTGATGGAAACAGAGTGTTGTTTCTTGAAGAGGTGCAGAGCGACTGGCATCAGGCGGGAAGGAAAACAGGCTATGATACAACAAAGGAATACGATAAAATAAAAGCCTTTGCTGAGCAGCATGGAATAACAATTAGAACTGGACCAAAAGAAACATTACCAGTGAAAGAGCGAGTATTTTTAAGGCGAGCTGCTGAAAATACTATTGGAATAGATCTAATGGAGGATATGCTTGATGCACATGAAGCAGAAATACAATATTCTATTCCATACGCTCCGTTCAAAAAGTCTTGGCCGTTGCTTGCAATGAAGCGCATGATAAGGTATGCCGCGGAGAATGGATTTGATAAGATTGCTTGGACTACTGGACAGCAGCAAGCAGACAGGTATGGTGAAGCTAATATTAAAGCTGAAGGCATGAAAGGCTTCTACGATCAGATGCTTCCTTCAATGCTGAATAAAGAGTTTAATCGAGGTAAGTGGGGAAATGCCAAGGTTGAGGCAACTGATATAGGCTTACAAAAAGATGGTAAAGTTACTATCACAGAAGCAATAAAAGCTTTTAGTGATGGCAAGCAAGTTTTTGTTGGAGATCATTTGGCTCAGTCTCGTAATGAAATTGAGACCTATCCTTATGACGACTTAACTATACCTATGCCTGAGCATGTTCTTTCTCTTCCCATTACCAACCGCATGAAATCAAAGGCACTCCGTGAGGGGATGCCAATGTTTGAGGTTACAAATTTAAAAGATAGAGAATATCTTACAGCAGTAAGTAATAATGATATATCTCAGGCACAAAAATTAGTAGATAATGCAGCAAAAGAAAGTGGCTACACAGAAACTGTTTATCATTGGGGTAGGATTCCTTTATCAGATGCAAGTGAATTGCCTAATTTAGGAACAGTTCTTTTAGCTAATACTCCATTAACAGAAGAACAGAAAATTGAATTAGGGCCTATATTTAGATTATATAGAACAAAACAATTAGGTAATGGACTTTATGTTTCACGAAATCCTAATAGATGGGAAGGGTATGTAAAAAATGGTGATGGAGGATTTTTAGTTCCTATTGACGATAATGCTATATCTGATGAATTTTTTAATCAAATATTAAATGATGAAAAATTAAGTAAGTTTTTTAATGTTAGTAAATTAGCTATTGATAGATATGAAAATAAAAATCCTGGACAAGGTTGGAAAGTATATAGAAATGAGTTATTAGGATTTAAACGTAAGTTATATGATATTGCATCAAAAAACTTAAAGAATTTACCTATAAAGAAATATAAGTTATATTATAATCCGGATAAACTTATTACTGGAAATGAGTATTCTGATTCATCTGATTTAGCTTATAGAAATAAGAATAAAGATATTGAGAATATTGATGATAATGAAATAAAAATTGTAAATTCAGGAGCAGTTAAATCTGCTGATGCAATAACATATCATAATGGTAATGTT
>Ga0209066_10000394_pt1 | contig 64889 bp, 66 predicted proteins | sample All_14_2_FD_187198 | JGI IMG/M metagenome (GOLD analysis project Ga0209066, IMG submission 187198) | Freshwater microbial communities in response to fracking from Pennsylvania, USA - Allegheny Zone_MetaG_DW_15 (SPAdes) (version 2) ...
CTACAGGGGTGGTGGAGTCCTGGCGGAAGCCCTGCTACGGGGGCACTGGCGTTATCTGGCGGTCGAGATGCGGGCCACGGGGTCGGCCCTGGCTGCCCTGTCGCCTTTGCTGCTGCCCGATGCCGTGCGCCGCTTCGCCCGCCACCTTTCGGGCCGGCCGCCCCCCTCCCCCGGCATAGCGGCTTTGGCCGCCGGTCTGATGCGGGCAGGCGCGGTCGCGGGCCGTGACCTGTCCCCGCCAGCATCGCCCCCCGATGCAAGGCGGCTGCGCCTGTCCCTGCTGGGAGGGCATGGCCTGACCCGGCGGGCGGAGCAATGGGCCCTGCTGGGGGCCCGTTACGGCATGGCCGTCGGTTTCCCGATGCTGGACCGAAGGCTAGTGGAATTCGCCCTGTCGCTGCCCAGCGGCCTTTTCCTGGGCGAGGGCTGGTCGCGCCGGGTGTTCCGCGACGCCATGCAAGGCGTGCTGCCCGAAGAACTGCGCTGGAAGCCCACGAAGGCCGACCTGATGGTGGAGGACCCGATCCATGTGGCTGCGCTGCGCCCGCTGCTGGCCGCACGGCTGGCGACCCTGCGGAAACGGGACGCCATTGCCGGCCTGTTCGACCTGGACGCTGTGGAGGTGCGGCTGAATTGCCTGCCCCCGGCGGACATCCTGGCCCGCACCATCGATAGTGGCCAGGGGGACTGGCCCGCCGTCGAAACGGCCGGCAGCCTGATGCGGGCCTTCCGGGTCATGGCCTATCTGGAACAGCATGGATGAGGGGGGGGTATCACCTTGAATAACCGACCAGAACGGTGATTTCGTCCGTGGCCGGAACCCCGTCCACACCCGTTGTGCCCGCTGTCACCCAGGCAGGGGTCTGCATCGCCTCCCTTTTCCCGTCCAGGCTTCCCAACCAGCGGGCGATATGACGAAAGGGCAGCAGGGGTCCACAGCATCGTGGCCAGCCCCAGTCAAGCCATCGCCCGGGGCGGCAGCACTCGGAACCTATGCCCGCGGCGGAGCATCGGCCGGGATTAACAGACCGCGCTCACGCAGGGCCGACAGGAATTCCACCACCTCGGCGCGGGCAGTATCAGCATCCGCATCATATTCGGCGGTCAAGGCCGCCACTAGCCCGTCTGCGCTGATCGGCTGGGCCAGCAATTCCCAGATGCGGGAGCCGACATCGTTGAGGTTGAAATATTTGCCTTCCGCGGCACTCATCATCAGCAGTTCATCGCCGACGGCGGCGGTCAGAAGCCCGTCTGCGCGGCGCACCAGGGCGGTTCCCGCTTGTTCATTCATGTCCGGATACTCCCTGTCTCAGTCCATTCGATCATGGGTGCGGAACCTACCGTGTTTCCTTACCCGTTCACAGATATCCATATTCCGCCATCACCGCGCCATGCGCGGCCTTGATGGCCGACGCCTGGTCCGGGGTCAACACGTCGCGCCAGCCGCCGACCCGACCGGCGCGGAAGAAGGGGGCCGTTGATTCAGGCCGCCGCTCGCGAAAGCCCTTCTCGGTCTCCTGGCGCTGCAGCTCGCTGAAATCGGACTGGCGGACGGCTCGCATTATCTCGTCCGGAGTTGCCGTCAATCCCAGGAAGGCTGCAGCGTGGCCGAAGATGCCTGCCGTATCGGCACGCAGATCCTCATAGCGCAGCACATGCACCGGCACGTCGTGTTGTTCGGTCCAGCTGCGGACATGGCTGCTCCAGTCCAGCAGTGGCTGGAGAACCTGCTCGTGGTGTGGTTTGTTGCCGCCCATGCGCGTGCTGCCGGATAATATCTGTTTGACGGCCTTCCCGATCGGGTTGCCGGTGTGGAAGGCCAGGGACACGGCAACGTCACGGGGGTCGCGCAGGACATAGAGTGCCGCCCGGGCGGGACGTCCCAGCACGGGCCTGCCATCGGCAAGGTGGCGATAGGCGTCGTGCAGCTTGATGAAGATGTCGTGATCGGCCGCTTCCCGCCAAACCTCTTCCATCAGGGAGGGGCGCAGTCGGTCACACTCCGCTCCGGTCAGGAGAAAAGTGTCAACGAGGGTCATTGCCTCGATCTCACCTCTGTTCACCAAGCTGCGCGCAATCAGGCCAAGATCATTGATATCCGCCGCACCCTGCCTTCCGCATAGCAGATTGGCCAGCAGCAGGCGCAGCCAAGTGTTCCCTGATTTGGGATATGATGCCAGCCAGACTGGCCCGGTCATCAGCTGGCCTCCGCCATCACGTCCAGCACCAGGGCGGCATCGGCGTCCAGATATTCCAGGCCTGGGGTACGTTCCAGCCGGAAGACAGGTATCCGGTCCAGCAGGGAAGCGATCTGGATGAACAGAAGGGAGTTATGGCCCATGCGGTTGGCAAGGGACGGGCGGTAGATCTCTCTGCGCAGCAGGGGGGCGGCATCCACCAATCGCAGCCGCTGAATCTCCGGCGGTCCCGGCGGGACCGTCCTGTCGCGTGTCTGCAGTAGAATCACGGCAGCCAGGGGAACGGCATCCTGCTTGCAGGGCGTCGATGAGGCGACATGGAACTTGCACATGTGACTGCGGACAGGCGGCCCCTGCCGTTCGGCCAGGGTCAGATGATCGATGGCGTCGGCCCATAGTCGGTGCTGGCGTCCGTCCGGCCAGACCATGGGAGCGCTGTCGGCAGGATCGATGTGGATGGCGGCGATGTCGTCGCCCACGAAGCAGGCACCCTTCCGGCACAGAGTGGCTGCCAGGGTGGATTTCCCTGCTCCTGTCGGACCGCACAAGGCGATGGCCCGGCCCTGCAAGGCTACGGTGGCGGCATGTAGCGCCAGCTGCTGGCGCTGATGCAGGATGGCGGCGAAGCCGGTTGACAGGATGAAGGGGGCGATGTCAGCCTCTGCCGTCCCGTTTAGGGGCTGTGCCACGATTTCCCGGCCAGCATGTGCCATTAGGCGGACAAGACCGGGCACTTCCAGGTAAAACCGCCGCTCAATCAGCCGCCAAGTGGTGCCGATATAGTCGGGCACGCCCGGATCATCGGGAACGGTTCCAACATGCACTCGCACGTCCGGTTCCGCTGTAGCGGGGATGGGCCATCCGCTCGGCAATGGTAGCGTGGTGGCTACTGACAGGCCGCAGATCGAATAATACACTGGGCGACAATCTGTAGATGATTAGGAACCAGTGCCCGGCGATGCCTCGGATGGCCAAACGTTGGGCTTGCTTTCGGTCAGGCTGCGGATGCTTTGGTCGCGAATCTCCGGCTTGTGCCATGCCTTCATTGCCGGTTTGTGCCAGACCTTCTTGGCCAGGGGCTGTTCGTTGTCGTCCATAGGGTTCATATCTCACTTCTCGAGCAGGCGGCTGGCCAGCGCCACCCGTCAGTCATGAATTTAGCAAGAGCCGGGCGGGCTGACAAGAAGGGGAAGGCCATGGCCAGGACAATCGCTTTGGGTTAACGGGATTATGTGCGCATTGGGGAATCCCAAAGTGCGCGAACTGTGATTCATGGGAGGCTTCTTATCGGATGGAGGCCGCCCATGTCGCAGAGATCAGAGACCCGAAGCCTTCTTGATCACTTCGGCGTCCTTGACGACCCCCGTCAGGACTGGCGGGTTGTTTATCCTTTGCCGGAGATCCTGCTGCTGGTGCTCTGTGGCACTCTGTCTGGTATGGAGGATTTCGTGGAAATTCATCTCCGGGGCCGGGAACGGTTGGATTTTCTGCGGCGTTTTCTGCCCTATGAGCGCGGCATCCCCTCCCATGACACCTTGGGCGATGTGCTCGCCGCGCTGAACCCGGATCAGTTCAAGCGCTGTTTCACCACCTGGGTGGAGAGCCTGCACGACGACGCGGCGGAGATCATTGCCATTGACGGCAAAACCTCCCGTCGCAGCCACGCCCGCTCAAAGGGACGCGAGCCGCTGCACCTCGTTTCCGCCTGGGCCAGCCGACAGCGGCTGGTGCTTGCCCAGGAAGCCGTGGCGGATAAGTCCAACGAGATCGTCACAATCCCTTTATTGTTGCAGCGCCTGGAATTGACCGGGGCGCAGGTCACCATCGATGCCATCGGAACCCAGATCGAGATCGCTAGAACCATCACCCAGCGCGGAGGCGACTAACTGCTGGCCCTGAAGGCCAACTGGCCGGCCCTGCTGGCCGATGTCGAGATGTTCTTCGCCGACCCCGGAAACCAGGCCGACTGCGACGTTCACACCACCGTCGATGTCGATCACGGCCGGCTGGAAGAACGCCGGCATCGTGTCTGCCACCGCATCGACTGGCTGCGATCAGACCGGCGCTATCCCGATGAAAGGCGGTTTCCAGCCCTCACGACCATCGCCATGGTCCAGGCCACCACCGAAAGGAACGGAAAGATCAGCCAGGAGCAGCGATACTATCTCTCCTCCGCATGGCTGGATGCCAAGGCTTTCGCAGGCACCGTTCGCGCCCATTGGGGCATCGAGAACCGCCTCCATTGGGTCCTCGACGTCGTCTTCCATGACGACCTTGCCCGCCTCAGAACAGGCAATGCACCGCAGAACATGGCCACCGCCAAGCACATCGCCATGAACCTGATCCGACCCCGGAAAGGGCAGGATGCCATCTCCGGACAATGCTGAGTCACCATGTCGCACCACCACTGAACCAGAAGCACTATCCAGGAACCGCCCTCGCCCCCGCTCCTCCTCCTCGGAGCGGCTGGCGCGGCTGCTGACCTGGAGACGTCTTTCCGAAGCCGGCTGGCAACAGACCGGCCCGGCGATAGCCGATGCGGCCGACGAGATATTCCGTCGCGCCATGGCGGCGGACGGGGCCTTCATCGCGGTCAAGGGCGAGATCGCTTCGTCCGCCAAGGTCTCCATATCGACCATCGACAATGCGCGCCGCTGCGTCCGCCTGGCTGCCTTGCCTGCCATCCCCCGAACGCGATTCCCTGCGTGCTGCGCATCGCATCACCGGCAACCCCTATGACCGGCTGGAGGACTGGCCTGTCCGGGCCTGGAGAGCGGCCGGCAGACCGCAGCCGCGTCAGGAAAGGGCGATCAAGCCTGATCGCCTCGCCGTATTGGATTGCCTTTTTCCGCAAGAACCAGCGGAAGCAAAACGGATGCTGACCACCCATCCGGAAGGTGGCATGCGGCACCCCCTGGCAACTGAAACCATCGCTTTATCCTGTCACTCGGACGGATGGAAGCGATCGGGACCCCCACCCTTCCCCGCGTCGGCGCCTGCCCCTTCCTCTGCGGGCGATGATTCCATCGCAGTTTGGGGAAAGAGCAGGCGTTTCACCGTAGGCACGATCTGCTCGCCGGCCAACATGCCGAGGAGTCCCAGCAACGCGATCACGGGCGGCGCTGGGGAGCGGACCTGCAGCAGCGAGTATATTACGCCTACCAGAAGCCCCGCGCCCAGCGACATAAGATAGGTGTGCATGGTCCGCTCCGGCGTCCTGACCGCTAGTTTTCCTGCCGAAGCGCAACCGCCTGTGCCCGCAGATAGCTTTCAATCACGGCCGCGTAATTCGGCGCGGCAAGCGCATAGAGCTGGGCCAGTTCGGCCGCTTCCGGACGAGCCCAGGTGCGGTGGACTTCCGAAAGAAGCGCGTTGGTTGACACCGGCTTGACCCCGCCCTGCACGAAGCGGGCGAGCGAAATCCGCGATGCCATCTCGCTCGGGTCGCCTGAGGCATCGAGCACGGCATAGACATCGTAGCCGGCCGCGCGCGCATCCAAAGCCGGGAACATCACGCAGACACTGGTCCATACACCGGCCATGACAAGGGTCCTGCGGCCGGTGGACTGCACTGCAGATACGAAATCCTCATTGTCCCAGGCATTCACCTCGCCCTTGCGCGGCACATAGATCGCATGCGGAGCATATTGCATGATTTCCGGCATCAGCGGCCCGTTGGTGCCGTTGGGCTCGGATGCGGTGGTGATGACCGGGATGTGGAACAGGCTGGCCAGCTTGGCAATCATCTCCACATTCCGACGCAGGTCGGCGACGGGGATGTCCTTCACCGTCTGGAACAGACCCGATTGATGATCGAGCAGCAGCATTGCGGTATCGCTGCTATCCAGCAGCGCGGCGCCGCCGCCTGTGGGCAGAATGCTTGATTTTGTTGCAGAATTTGTCATGGTTTGGCTTCCTTGCTTTGATTGGTGTCAGTAGCTGCGTGAAGGGTGGCGTCAGGGCTTCAACAGGGTCCGGTCGAGGAACCCGTTGATCAGCGGCGCCATCTCGTCGAGCCTGTCTTCCAGGGCGAAATGTCCGCTGTCGAGAATGTGAAATTCCGCATTCGGCAGGTCGCGGCGATAGGGATAGGCACCTTCAGCCGGGAAAATCTTGTCGTTCTTCCCCCACACGATCAGAGTGGGCGGCTGGTTCTTGCGGAAGTACTCCTGGAACTGGGGATAGAGCGGCACATTGGTGCGGTAGTCGTAAAACAGGTCGAGCTGGATATCTTTGTTGCCCGGCCGATCAAGCAGCGCCTGGTCATGCACCCAATTGTCGGGGCTAATCCGCTCCACATCGCTCATGCCATCGGTATATTGGAATTTGGTGATGTCCGGGGTAACAAGGACGGACAGGGCCTCGCGGCGTTCCTTTGTCCCTTCGGCCCAATAGGCCTTGATCGGATCCCAGAATTCCCGCAGCCCTTCCTCATAGGCGTTGCCGTTCTGGATGATCAGCGCGCTGACACGTTCGGGGTGTTTGAGCGCGAGGCGGTAGCCGATTGGGGCACCGTAATCCATGACATACATGGCGTAGCTTTTGGCGCCGAGCTGCCCCAGAAGCGCGTCCATCATCTCGGTGACATGCGCGAAGGTATACGCAAATGCAGCATGGTCCGGCGCATCGCTTTGCCCATAGCCCGGATAGTCCGGCGCGATGACACGATAGCGGTCGGCAAGCAACGGGATCAGATTGCGGAACATGTGGGAGGAGGTCGGGAAGCCGTGCAGCAGCAGCACGACAGGAGCCGCCTTTGGCCCGGATTCCCGGTAGAAAACCTTCACACCCTCAATCGTCGCATAGCGATGAAAGATCGGGGGCGGGGCTATCCGTTCCGTTGTCGCGGGGGCGGCGATGGCCTGGGGCAAAGGCGCCAGGCTGGCGGTGGCGAGCAGTATCGGCAGAAGAAGAATTTTCATGATGGGCTCCGGTTCTCCGAGGGTTGCAGAACGTGTTGAAGGGCAGGAAAGGGTCAGGCGGAAGCGCTCTTGCGCTTGCGATCCAGCGCGGCAACGAAAGCGGCTGCGATCGCTTGGTCCGAGCGTGGATTCTGGCCGGTGATCAGCTCGCGATCTTCGACCACAAAGGGTTCGAAATCGCTCGGATTGGTGGAAACCACGCCGCCCGCCGATGTCAGGGCGAATGGCATGTCAAAGTGGAGCTTGCCATGCAGAATGTGTTCTTCGGCGGCGGCCTCCTCAGACGCGGAAAAGACCGTCATCCTGTAGCCGGTATATTGCCAGCCTTCGGCCCACGCGGCCGCTTTGGCGGGGTCGCCTGCGATTAACGCCGCCCGAAATTCCCGCGCATGGAGCATTGCTGCGGCAAGCGCAATCGGGCCATGGCACAGCAGGGCCGTCGGCTTGCCGGCTTCATGGAAATGCCGAAGAACTTCACCGACGTCCTGGTCCTGCATCAGATCGACAACAGGGGCATGACCTCCCGGCGCGAAGACACCGGCATAGTTGCCGAGGCCTTCACCGATCACGGAACGCAGGCTGCGGGCCTTCATCGAAGGGTCGTTGGCGTAGAAGGCTTGTGCCCGCTTGTGGGCGGCCAAATCACCACCAAAATGCTCTGCCGTGTCGGATACTTTGTCGATGATGGGTGGGCAACCGTTGGGCGTCGCCAGAACGACTTCATATCCGGCATCGATCAACGCCATGGCCGGAACGACGGTCTCATTCAGGTATTGACCCGTCTCGCTCCAGTGTCCGCCTTTTATTTCGATCCGAATGGCATTGGAGCCGATAATTATGACTTTTCCGTTTCTCAATCTATTCTCCATTTCTGCGCTTTAATTAATAAATCACCGTCAAACAATAAATTATTTATTTCAATTTATGTGGTTAAATCTGGTAAAAACAGGTCTTTTATTTTTTGTCTTCTTTCTCAGAATCCAAATTCACTGAGACCCGGGTGATCGTCAGGACGGCGCCCTAACGGCCAATGGAATTTGCGGTCGATTTCGCGAATGGGGTGTTCGTTGATGCTGGCGTGTCGTTCGCGCATCAGGCCGTCTTCGGCGAATTCCCAATTCTCATTGCCATAGGTGCGGAACCATTGGCCGCTGTCGTCGTGATATTCATAGGCATAGCGAACGGCGATCCGATTGCCGTGGAAGGCCCATAATTCCTTGATCAGCCGATAATCCAATTCGCGGTTCCATTTGCGGAACAGGAACGCCTCGACCTCCTCTCGGCCATTGAGGAATTCCGCGCGGTTACGCCAGCGGCTGTCGGGTGTGTATGCAAGGGCGACCCTGGCGGGGTCACGGCTGTTCCAACCATCTTCGGCCAGGCGAACCTTCTCGATAGCCGTCTCCAAGGTGAAGGGCGGGAAAGGCGGGCGGGACATGTCGAGGCTCCTTTGGTTCGGGCTAGAGATCCAGCTGGATGTGGTTCTTCGCGGCACCGTCCGGTGCGGCCGGGACCGCACAGCAGATCAGTACTTCGTCGCTGTCATGCTTTGCCGTGGGTTCCTCCAGATAGGTCACGCGACCTTCAAGCAGTCGGGTCCGACAACTGCCGCAGCTTCCTGCCCGGCAGCCATATGCCGGGGTAAGGCCGCGCGCTTCCGCGAGATCCAGCAGCGAGCCGTCCTGCGGATTCCAGCTGGCTTCCTTCATGGAGGCAATGAAGGCGACGGGTACCGGCTCCGTGGATGGGGCGGGTCGCGTCGGACCGGTTTTACCGCAGGGCTGGGAGCGAATCAGCGAAGAGGGGCCGAAGGCTTCCGCATGGATGCGCTCATCTGCGATGTTGAGGCCGCGCAATCCGTCATACAGCCCTTGGGTAAAAGCGGGCGGGCCGCAGAGGTAGAAATCGTAATCGTTGAAGCCGAGCGTGCGGATCAGGAGCGCAATATCGATCCGCCCCACGGCATCGTAATCGACACCATCTTCTGCGCCGCCGATTTCGCTCAGTACGCGGATCACACGCAGGCTCCCCCCTGCCTGGGCGACGAGGGAGTTCAATTCGCCGTCGAACGGACGTTCCAGCTTGGAGCGCGCCGCGTGGAACAGCGTGGTCGGGCGGATGGAGCGCGTGCGCAATCCTTCGTAAACGATATGCCGCAGCATCGCGAGCATCGGCGTGATCCCGACCCCGGCGCCAAGCAAAACAGCCGGGCGGGTACCGCGGGCATCGATGATGAAATCGCCGGAAGGCCCGTACACGTCGATCTTGTCGCCCACCTGCACATTGTCATGCAGGTGGCGGGAGACGACGCCGTCACGTTTCACGGTGATCCGGTAGATCCCGTCGGACGGGGCGGCGGATAGCGTATAGGTGCGGACGGCGGGGCGGGCCTCCTCGCCGACGGCCAGACGGATGGGCAGATGCTGGCCGGCCAGATGCGGGCTGAGGCCTGCGCCATCCATTGGTTCCAGATAGAAGGAGCGGATGGATATGCTTTCCTCCTCGATCCTTGCGATCCGGAACGGGCGCCAGCTATTGGCCAGCGCGGAAGCGCGCTGACGTTCGGCCGCGATGGTCCAATCCCCTGTCATCAAAGCGTTCGGCGACCAACCATCGGGACGGAACTTCCAGCGCAGGGTCAGGGCGTTCTTGCGCCGGACCACCTTGCGCGGGCGGAAGGTCCACAGCCTCTCCGCGCCCTGGAACGCCCCAATTTCCGGAGAATCCAGGATGACGTCCGCCGTACCGGTCATCTGCAGGAGTTCGCCCGTCTCAAAATCGATGAACAGCATCCCTGCCTGGCGGTTCCGCAGGATGTTCCCAAGCGTGGCGAAGAAGAGATTGCCCGCGAAATCGGGGATTGTCAGGGTCCCGTCCGTGCCAATCCGGACAAAGCCGGCCTTGCCGCCACGATGGGACACGTCGACCTGCCTGCCATTGTCCGTTTCCGCGTAGGAGGAGACGAAGAACGTATCCGCCCGGGAAATCAGACATGCAGCCTCGTCGTCCAGGCTCTCCATCATTTCCGACGTGCCGCTGAAGGGGGCGCCAGGGTCGCGGACGAACTCAAAATCGCGCAGTTGGATGTATTGCGGGCAATTGCCGAAGCTTTGGTCGACCGTGACACGCTGGATGCCGTCGCCCAGGACATTGGCGACGCCGTTCATCCGGTTGCGGCGCCTGCTGTGCAGTTCGATGCCAAGCAGCCCGATGGGCCGGCCATCCGTAAGACCAGATCCGGCCGGGTCATCCGCGGCGCAACGCGCGTCGATCGCCAGAACTGTCGGAGATGGCGAATAGAGGAAACCCGGCTTTCCCGTCAGCACGGTTGCCCAGCTATCCCCCGGCCCGTCGACGGTGCCGACGATGAGGAACGGCAGAGCGGCAAAGAACCCCCGATGCTGGTCGGGCATGTAGTTGCGCACCACATGCTTGCCGACCTCTTCCATCCGGCCCGCGACGCCGAGCTGTTCCTGGATCGCCCGCTCGCCTGGATGCCAGATGTCGCGGTGGGGGGTGGAATCAGCCATGGATCGTCCTTCCCCGGCCATGCCGCCGGCGCAATGCTTCAGGCAACCGCCGAAAGGCCGGCCGGTGATTGGGCGAAGGCCACGAAGCCCGGCAGGGCTTCCACACGGCGCAGGAACGCCTTCACCTGCGGATAACCGGCCATGTCGACATTGCCTTCCGGTGCACGTGCCAGATAGCTGTAGAGCGCGACATCGGCGATGGTCGGCCGGTCACCGGCGAACCAGTCGCGGCCGGTCAGATGGTTCTCCATGACACGCAGCAGGGCGTGGGCACGTGCGATGACCTCGTCCGGATTGAACTTCGCACCGAACAGGGTGACCAGCCGTGCCGCCGCTGGACCATAGGCAAGTTCGCCCGCCGCAACGGAAAGCCAGCGCTGGACGGCAGCCGCCCCACCCGGGTCTTCCGGCAACCAATCCGTCCGGGCATGGGTCTTGGCCAGATAGATCAGGATGGCGTTGGAATCGGCAAGGATTGTGCCCGCGTCCTCGATCACCGGCACCTGACCCATCGGGTTCAGCGCCAGGAAGGCAGGCTTCTTGTGTTCGCCCGCCATCAGGTCCACCTCGACAAGCTCGTATTCCAGGCCGAGCAGTGAGGCGAACAGGTGCACGCGGTGCGAATGGCCCGACAGGGGATGATGATAGAGCTTCATGGCGACGTCCCTTTTTCCAGACAGCGTCCATTCCCGGATCGCCCTTGGATGTTATCGCCGCGCGAACGCCCATAGGGGTTAAGTCTGGTTAAATCCGGTAAGCAGAGAGCCCCGGTGCCGGAAGGAAAAAGCCGCCACCCAACCGAGGGGGGATCGGTGGGTGGCGGCAGGTTCCGGACGATCCAAGGGGCGAAGGGGGATCAAGTCCGGCGGGAAGACATTCGGGACCAAGGGGGCGGGGCTCGTGACATATGCCGCCAGAATTGGCCCGAGGCGGATCAGACGCCGGTGGTTTCTGCCAAGATATTGTAGTCGGTGTGTCCTTTGGCCCCGCCGTCGCAGACTGTGGCGCGGTCTGCTTCCGCGCTTCTGTTACCCAGCGTACTGAAAGCGTCAGAAATCTGGGGTTAAACGATGGAAAGAGAGGTAAGGAGGGATGCGCGCGCAGTTTTACGGCCCCTGCGACGTTCGTGCTCGACAGATGTCGATCGGGGTCGGCGGGGCGTTCGTTTGTACAGAGATGCGTAGGGGGCTGCCGGCGAGGAAGACCGATCAGACGAAGCTGGCATTCTCCGTCAGGCGGGACAGACGGGCCCGTGCCAGCAGGATGTCGGGAAAAGCCGCATCCCGACTGAATTTGGCGCAGACTGTCTGGAGCACTTCCAGTTCCTCCCCAAATCGGGAGGCGGATTTCAAGATGTCGGCCAATGTCAGCGCGGCCCGAAGTTCTGCGGTGGCAGACTGGATTTCAACAGCTTTGACAACGGCCTGCCGCAGCAATTCCTCGGCCTCCGGAAGCTGGCCGGTGACGACGTGTATCAAACCTTCCAGGCGCAGGATTTCCGGCAGACACCAATGCGCCATGTGTTCCTCAGCAAGCCGGCGCGCTTCCAGGACATGCTGCTTTGCCAAGCCGAAATCCCCCTCCGCGATCAACGCCTCGGCCACGAGGCAGTAATGCATGGGCGCGCGCAGCATCTGGCCTCCTGCAACCAGTTCCTCCAGGCGGATCCTGATCTCGCTGGCAGCACCGGGTTCCCGCCTTCTGGCGCGAACGGCTGCCTTGAAGAAGCGACATTCCTGCCGCCAGATCCCGATATCCTCCCGCCGCCCATTCTCCTCCAGCTTTTCGATATACTGGTCGGCGCTGTCCAGATTTCCCGACCAGACGGCAACAGGAATGGCGCTAACGGCAAGCGTGTTGGATTGGGACACGATGTGACCCGTTGCCTCTGCCCGTTCGACGGCGGCCTTGGCGACCAGCATCGCGCGATCAGGATCGCCCGCCACATACAGAACCACCGCGAGCGAACACATGACATGCACGCCCCGCTCGGAATGGAATCTCGCGAAATGCAGCGGATCGGTCGGCGGCTGGTGGTGCTTGGCAATATTCTCCAGGCGTCTGCGCGCGCTTGCAACACGGCCAATATACATTTCCGCCATGGCCAGCATGCGGTGCCCTTCGGAAATGGCGGCCCAATCCGATTGCGCCTCGGCAAGGCCCAGAAACTGTTCCAGCTTCGTGATGCCCTCGAGGGGACGGCCAGTCTGGATAAGATAGGCCGCCAATCCCCAGAGCCCGTGCAGTTCGTATTCCGGCCTCTCCATTTCGACGCCGAACCTGAAATAATCCGTCCAGGCCTTTTCCGTGATGGGGTCCATCTGCTGGGCGAAATGAGCCCCCAGCGCCCGGGCGCCGATCAGCCGGATCACCAGGTCGGGAGGGCAATCGCCCAGATCCGTGGTGGCAATAATGGCGCGCTCCAGGCGTGACTGCAGTTCCGCGACAGACGACAGTTCGGTCCATAGCGGAATACCGGCTGCCGTCAGCCGGACAGCCAGCCTTCTATCCCCCTTCGTGCCGAAGGCCCAGGCCAGCGCGTTGCGCAGATCGTCGACGCGATTGGCGTATTCGTTCATCCATTCGGCTTTTGGCCGCCACGCCTGCTCCTTTGCAGAGCGTTCGAACATGGTGAGGATGTGATTGGCGTGCTGTTTCAGGGCGCTGTCGCGCTCGTCCGCCTCTTCAAGCTTGGCCAGAGCGTAGGCCCTTGTCGTTTCGAGCAGCCGATAGTTGAGCGCGCCATCATGGTATTCGGCATAAACCATGGAACGGTTTGCCAGCCGCTCCAGCGTGTCGATCGCCTGATGAGGATCGAAACCGGCCGCTTGCGACATTGCGACGACATCCGGAAGCTGGAACTTGCCGGCAAAGACCGAAAGCACCCTTAGCAAGGCGGATTCATCGTCGGAAAGCAGCCGATAGCTCCAATCCAATGTCGCAAGCAGGGTCTGCTGGCGCATCGGCACGCTTCGATCACCGCTTCCCAGCACCAGAAAGCGTTCTTCCAGCATTTCCAACAACGTGGACATGCCCAAAGCCGTCGCCTTGCTTGCCGCAAGCTCGATGGCAAGGGCGATGCCGTCCAGCCGCTGGCAGATGGCTGCCACCAACGGCGCATCGCGGTCGGTCAACTCATATTGCCCCCGGTTGCCTGCCCGGGCGACAAACAGACGGACCGAAGCAAAATCCAGGGCGTCGACGGCGGCGATCTTGCTTGTTGCCGGCACGGGAAGCGTCGATAGGCGGTAGATCTGTTCCGCGACCATGCGCAGAGGTTCCCGGCTGGTCGCGAGGAACCTGACCGTGGGAAGCGCTTCCAACAAATGGTCCAGGATGGAAGCCACAGTCGTCGCAAGGTGCTCGCAATTGTCCAGGACGATGAGCATTTCCCTGCCATGAAGCAGGTCCGTTATCTCGGTGAGCGTCTCATCGGAGCTTTGACGCGCACCTACTCCCGCAGCAATGGCCGCCGGCGCGTATTGCGGATCACCCACCGTGGACAGGTCAACGAAGGCAACGCCGTCGGGATATTGCGAATATTCCTGGTGTGCCAGTGCGACAGCCAGGGTCGTTTTGCCCACGCCACCTGGGCCGACAATAGTGAGGCACCGTGTCTTGCTGAGAGCGGATGCGACGCGGGCAAGATCGCCGTCCCGGCCAATTGGCTGCGGCGCCTTCGGTAGTTTTCGCGTCCTCGTGGCGGGAGGAGATAGCGCCGTGGGCACTTCGTTCCGTCTCACCTGCACGGGAATGACGAAACGGTAACCGCGTCCCGGTACGGTCGCGATATGCTGGTAGTCCTCGCCATCAGACAAGACGCGCCGCAGCGCAGTCATATTCACTTTCAGATTTGCTTCGTGGACAAACGTGCCGGGCCAGCAGATCTCAAAAAAATCTCGCTTGCTTACGACGTCCCCGGAGCGGGAGACGAGAAGGGTCAGGATATCCAAGGCGCGGCTGCCGATCCGCAGGGGCACGCCGTCGCGCAGCAAGAGCTGTCGCTTCGGGAAAAGCCGGAAGGCTCCGAATGCATAGTTGAAATCAGTCTGCTCGGCGCCTTCTGGTGAACGGTTCACCGGCCACTCCTGTATGGGCCTCTATTCCAACCTTACAAAATGCCGTGAAAGTCGAGTGACGACGAGAGCGATCTTCATACCTTGGGAAGCACCAAACTATGCACAGACGCTTGCCCGGTGTCTCCGTGGAGGTCTACAGAATACCTCAGAAGGAGGACCACGCTGTCTGCCGATGGTATCTCAGGTTGAAACCTTACGCCTCTCCTAATGCGCGATGTGGGCGGCTTTTACCTATTTTTACCAACTCTTGCCCGCGTCGGAGAATAGTATCCTTCTGGTCGGATCAGCGGATGCCAGGAAGGCTGCGCCGTGCCGCAAAATGGCGAATCAACTGGTTGAAATGGTTTGGCGATATGATGGAAGCAATCTGCAAGACTATCGTGAAATCCGCCCTGTTTTTCATTCTGGCAGTGATGTTTGGCGGTTCGGTGGCTCAGGCCCAGACAGAAAGCCGGTTCGTCTACGCCAATACAAGCAGCTTTGAGAGCCTTGACCCCCATACGAATTTCGACGTGCCGAGCGCAGCGGTGCGCTTCAACCTATATGACGGGCTTTATCGCTGGGTGGACAACCCGCCCCAGATGATCCCCTGGCTGGCCGAAAGCTACACGGTGTCCGAGGACGGTCTGGTCTATACTTTCAAGCTCAGACACGATGCCAAATTCCACGACGGAACTGCGGTTACAGCCGCCGATGTCGTCTATTCTATCGAACGGATCATCGCGCTCGGGAAGGGCGCTGCCAGCAATTACATCGATATTGTACCGCCGGGCACGACGACGGCGCCGGACGCCCACACGGTGGTGTTTCATCTGAAGACCCCGTCCGCCATCTTTCTAAAGACCGTGCCCGACATTCTGATCGTGAACAGCGCTTTGGTGAAATCCAAGGAGGTGAATGGTGATTGGAGCGGCACCTGGCTGGCCCGTAACGAGGCGGGTTCCGGATCCTATGCGCTGGTCCGGCATGAACCCTCTCTCGGTTTCAGCGCCAGGCGCTTCGCCGACCATTTCGCCGGTTGGGGCGAGAATCCAATCGATGAGCTTGAATTCCGGACGGTGCAGGACATCAACACGCGTGTGCTGGGTCTTATCCGGGGTGATTATCACGGTACGGATGGGTATCTGCCCTTTACCCAGATCCAGCGTCTGCGGCAGGCGGCCAATGTCAAAATCATTGAGCAGGAAACGATGCGCATATTCCTGTTATCGCTGAACAACGCCAAACCACCCTTGGACAATGTCCATTTCCGGCGTGCCTTGTCCTATGCCTTCGACTATGACGGGTTCATCAACAACATCCTGAACGGATCCGTTACCCGTAATCCGGGGCCGAATCCCAATACGATCTGGGGTAATCCCGCGGACCTGCAGGGGTACAGCTATAATCTGGACAAAGCGCGGGAAGAACTGAGCAAGGTTCCTGGCCCTATTCGCCCGATCACGTTCGAGGCGAGCGCCGGATACAGCGACACCGAGCAGGCGTCCATATTCTTCCAGAATGCCCTGCGACAGATCGGCATTGAATCCGTGGTGAAGGTTTCACCCTGGCCCGTGGTACTGAGCCATCTGTCCAGTTCCGATACGCGCGCCGATATCGTTGCGCATTGGAGAAGCGCTTTCTACGTCGATCCCAACAATTGGGTGGGAGAGATGTATGGGACCCGCTACCAGGGCAAGACCTCCTCCTATTATAGCAATCCCGAATTCGACCGGCTGCTGGAGCGCGCTCTGATCTCCAACGACCAGGAAGAACGCAGGAAACTGTATGAGGAGATGACGCGGATCGTGATCGACGACGCTGCTGCGATCTTTGTCTACAGTACCCGCTGGAACGGGCCCTATGCCGCGAATGTGGAAGGTATTCGCTTTTCGCCGGTCAGCAATGGGCTCGATCTTCGCTGGGCTTCCATGAAACACTAGGTCTGCAGGGTGCGGCGGTGAGGTGGCTGTCGATCATCGGAAATCGCCTGATCTGGTTCTTTCCCACAATGCTGGGCCTGCTCCTGATCGTGTTTGTGCTGTCGCGCGTGGTGCCCATCGATCCGGCCGTCCTGGTTGCGGGCGAAAACGCGTCCGCTGAGCAGATAGAACGCGTTCGCGGGCATCTGGGCCTGGACCAGTCGCTGCCCCGACAATTCCTGACCTATCTGGGCGATGTATCGCAGGGCAATTTTGGCACAAGCGTCTATACGCGCCAGCCGATCGTGACGGATCTCGCAATTCGCTTTCCGGCCACGCTGGAATTGACCTTTGTCGCTGTCATCATCGCCGCCTTGATCGGCATACCCGCAGGGGTGTTGTGCGGCCTTCACCGCAATTCCTGGCTCGACCATTTTCTGCGGGTTATAGCGGCGTCGAGCATGGCGACTGCCTCCTTCTGGTTGGCCATGCAATTGCAGATGATCTTCTCGGTGGAACTGGCTTGGCTTCCTCTGTCTGGGCGCAGTGCAGGCTTTATACCGGAAACGGCGACTGGCTTTCTGTTCCTGGATGCGGTGCTGGCGGGGGATGTGCGGCTTTTTGCTTCGGCGCTTGCCCATGTCATCCTTCCAGCATTGACCCTGGCGTTGCCGGCGGCCGCTACTCTTGTCCGGTTTACCAGGAACGGTGTGATTGCTGCCCTCAACTCGCCATCGGTCAGCTATCAGACGGCGATGGGGCTGCCGCGCAGGATCATCGTCTGGAAATATGTACTGCGTCTGGCGCTTGGCGCGACCGTCACACAGTTCGGCCTGGTCTTCGGTGTTCTCCTGGCGGGTGCTATTGTTGTCGAGACCGTATTCGACTGGCCTGGGCTGGGTTCCTATGCCGTCCGGTCGATCCTGTCCTCAGACTACAACGCGGTGATGGGCTTCACGCTCTGGACCGGCGCGCTTTTCGTCTTGGTGAACCTTCTGGTGGACCTGTTACAGGCGGCTATTGACCCGCGTGGTTCGGCATGAGGGGGTTGCTGAGGCGCCTGCGTCGCGACCGGATGGCCATGCTCGGTCTCGGATTGCTGACATGTCTGATCCTGATCGCACTTCTGGCGCCGTATATCGCACCATACCCCGAAGATGTATGGGAGTTTCACGTCGAACTCAGGCTTTCGCCGCCATCCACCGACACGCTGCTGGGTACGGACCGGATGGGGGGCGATATCCTCAGCCGTGTGATTTTTGGGGCGAGATTGTCTCTCCTGCTATCCGGCATCTCGGTCGGTGTGGCCTTGGTGATCGGCGGGTCGCTTGGCCTTGTTGCAGGCTTCTATCGCAATTGGATCAGCGACGGGCTGATGCGGATTGCCGACGTCTTTCTGGCCGTGCCCCAAATCCTGCTTGCGATAGCGATCGTGCAGATTTTGGGTCCGGCGATAGAGAATGTGGTGCTGGCGCTTTCGCTCACCTATTGGCCCTTCTGGGCAAGGCTGGTCTATGCGCAGACGCGCTCGATAAGCAACGAGGTGTTCGTGGAGGCCGCAATGGCGCTGGGTGTACCGGCTTGGCGCGTGATGCTGCTGCATATCCTGCCGAACATTGCCTCCCCCATTATCGTGCGAACCTCCATCGGTTTGGGGGGCACCGTTCTGGCCGTGGCGACACTGGGCTTTCTTGGCCTCGGCGCGCCGCCACCCACGCCGGAATGGGGTAGCATGGTCGCCGAAAGCCGTGCGTATTTCCCCGATGCGTGGTGGTACACGCTGACGCCCGGCCTTGCTATCTTTCTTACCGTGCTCGGCTTCAACCTGGTCGGCGACGGATTGCGCGACGCGCTCGATGTGCATATGCGGCGCGGTGTCGATTGATGTCGGCGGTGCTGGACATTCAGGGGCTGTCGCTCGGCGTTCGTACGGAAGCGGGCATGGCCCATATCCTAGATCATGTCGATCTGGCCGTGCATTCCGGCGAAATCATGGGCCTTGTGGGGGAATCGGGTTGCGGCAAGACCACGCTGGCCAGGGCTTTGCTGGGAAATCTGCCGGAAAGCGGAGCCTGGAAAGCCGGGGGAGGAATTCGGCTGGACGGTGAGGAGATGCTGCAGGGGGGAAGCAAGGCCCGCGCACTGCGCGGTCGGGTCGTGACGTTCATTCCCCAGGATCCACTTGCAAGCTTCAATCCGCTTTTCCGGATCGGCACGCAGATTCGCGATCTCTTGCGCGCCAAGCTTCCCGCTTCGGAAAGCCCGGGAGGGTGGAAACCTGCGGTCATTTCCATGCTGAAAGCCGTTCTGTTGCCCTATCCGGACGCGATCCTGGCTGCCTATCCGCATCAACTCTCAACTGGACAGCGCCAGCGGGTGATGATTGCGCTTGCTTTGCTGCCACAGCCGCGTCTGATCATTGCGGATGAACCGACGACCGCGCTTGACGCGAGCACCCAGCGCCAGATTCTGGGACTGTTGCGACGACTGGCGGCAGAGCGCGGGGCGGCGGTTCTTTTTACCACGCATGATCTGGCGGCCGCCTGGGAAGTCTGCGACAGGATTTCAGTGATGTATGCCGGTCAGGTGGTAGAGATTGCCGAACGGGACCGGTTTTTCACCCGGGCCCGGCATCCCTATTCCAGAATGCTGCTTGCCTGCCTGGAGGATGGCTCGACCGGTATCCCGGGCGACGCGCCCGATCCGCATGCGCCGTCGGCAGGGTGCCGCTTCGCGCCGCGTTGTCCAAATCGATCCCAAATCTGTATCGAAGCGCGGCCGGAATTGGCTGTTCAAAGCGATGGCGATCTGCTCGCATGCCATCATCCCTGGGGTGATGCGGCGGCAGGCGCCCATGTCTGACGCCCCGGTTTCTCCATTGCTGGAGGTACGGCTTCTCGCCCAGCATTTTCCTGTCAGGGGGTTGATCGGGCGCCAGACCGGTTCAGTACCGGCGCTTGACGACGTGTCCTTTGCCGTGCAGGCGGGGGAGGTGCTCGGCATAGTCGGGGAATCCGGCGCCGGTAAAACCACGCTTGGGCGGACATTGGCGGGGATTCTTGAGCCAACACGGGGCGCGGTTCAATTTGCCGGGGCACTTCTTGCGGCGCCTGGCATCAAGCGGGCCGTCTCTACACGCGCCCGTCTGCAATATGTCCATCAGGACCCTGGAGCGTCACTGAATCCAAGCTGGACTTTGCGTCGAGCCCTGCATGAACCCCTTATCATCCATACCGATTGGACGCGTGCAACGCGGGCCGAAAAGATCAGGGAGATCATTGCTGCGGCCGGATTGGTGGAAAGCCATCTCGATCTCTATCCTCATGAGCTGAGCGGCGGGCAATTACGCCGGGCTGGGCTGGCACGCGTTCTTGTCCTTAATCCTGAGCTCGTCATCCTCGACGAACCAACAGCGGGATTGGATGTGTCGGTCCGGGCGATGGTGTTGGCCCTGCTGCAGGATTTGAGGCGCAGATTCAGCCTGACCTATCTCTTGATCAGCCATGATCTGTTTGCTGCCCGGTCGATATGCGATCGTATTGCCGTTCTCTATCGCGGCAAACTTGTCGAAATCGGCCCGACGGAGCGGATATTTGTAGCACCGCGTCATCCCTATACGCGGGCACTGCTGGCTGCATTGCCGCGCATCGGCGGTGCCCGCATTACCGAGGGTTTTGCGCATCAAGGAGAGGCCCACGCCCATCCAACCCCCTCTGCCGGCTGCCGCTTTTACGCCCGCTGCCCTTTCGCAACACCGGCCTGCGCGGTCGACGAGCCGAAGTTGACCGATGATGCCGGGCATGGAGTGGCCTGCTTTCGCTGGCAGGATATCTCGCCCATACCTTAGATCTGACCGCGGCTGGTCCAGTGATCTCTGCGTATTTTGAATAGCCTGACTCTCGTGGTCGGACTGAATAGCCCCCAGATTTCTGGACGCCTTCTTCCCTAATTTTGAGGCAAGGAGGGCATGATGGGGATTGGCAATTTCAGTGACGAGTGCAAGCGCGATGCTGTGGCGCAGATCACCGAGCGGGGCTATCCGGTTGCGGAGGTGTCGCAGCGGCTGGGCGTGAGCCAACACTCGCTCTACGCGTGGAAGAAGACGTTCTCGAAGCCGTCAGGAGGCGATGACGATCAGGCGGCGGAGATACGTCGCCTGAAGAAAGAGCTGGCTCGCGTCACCGAGGAGCGCGACATCTTAAAAAAAGCCACCGCGTATTTCGCCAAGGATGCAAAGTGAGATACGCGTTTGTTGCTGAGCATCGCCAGCAGTTCACGGTGCGGGCGATGTGCCGCTGTCTGTGTATCCGGCCCAGTGGTTTCTATGCCTGGCTGAAGAACCCGCTGAGCAAACGGGCCGGGGAAGATGTGCGCCAGACCGCACGTCTCAGCAAGGCCTGGAAGGAAAGCGGCAGGGTCTAAGGCTATCGCAAGCTGCATGACGACCTCCTCGATCAGGGAGAGACCAGTTGCCCCAACCGCATCGCTCGTCTCGCCAGGCTGGCCGGGATCAAGGCTGAGATCGGCGACAAGCGTCGGCCCGGCTCCTATGGCGGCAAGCCGTCGGTCGCGGTCGACAACACCCTTGCCCGGCAGTTCGATGTCGATGCGCCGGACAGGGTGTGGGTGACGGACATCACCTGTATCCGGACCCAGGAGGGCTTTGCCTATCTGGCCGTGGTGATCGACCTGTTCTCCCGCCGCGTCATCGGTTGGTCGCTGCAAAGCCGCCAGACCACGGGTGTCGTGCTGCAGGCGTTGCTCATGGCGGTGTGGCGCCGACAACCGAAAAGCAAGGTTCTGGTCCATTCCGATCAGGGCTCGCAGGTCACCAGCATGGACTGGGCTGCGTTCCTGAAGCACCACAATCTTGAGCACTCAATGAGCCGTCGCGGCAACTGGGATCATCCCCGCACGCGCGGGGAACACGGGACGTAAAAAAACCCTTCATTGGTCCAATCCGGATCATCCCCGCATGCGCGGGGAACACCAAGCCGCCGGATTGCGGTATGCGCCCAGGGCCGGATCATCCCCGCATGCGCGGGGAACACGTGATGCCCAGGCCCAACCCGCCCACACCGGCCGGATCATCCCCGCATGCGCGGGGAACACCCCGACCAACAGCGATGCGGCGTTCGGCGGATCGGATCATCCCCGCATGCGCGGGGAACACCCCGCTCATTTGCGGGCTTGTTGCAGTCTGTCCGGATCATCCCCGCATGCGCGGGGAACACTTAACTGAAAGAATAGGATTCAATCCGGCGGCCGGATCATCCCCGCATGCGCGGGGAACACACAGAGAAAAAGACGCGAACGCCACCCGGAACCGGATCATCCCCGCATGCGCGGGGAACACCGCGCCAACTTCATCGTCTCCACCGGAATACGCGGATCATCCCCGCATGCGCGGGGAACACTGGAGAGGCGTTGACAACCGCCCGAATGCGGTCGGATCATCCCCGCATGCGCGGGGAACACGAAAGGGCTAAAGATGGCCGATTTCCCATCCTAGGATCATCCCCGCATGCGCGGGGAACACAAATCACCGTTGGTACCAGCGCCGGTAGCGATCGGATCATCCCCGCATGCGCGGGGAACACGATCCGCAACGCCTTCGCCGGGCTTGGCTTCAACTCCACCGAAGATGTGTTCCAGCGCATGTTCTCCGGCGAGATGGGGCGGCGGGCTGAGATCGGGGACGAGGCGGCGGGACAGGGTGCCGCATTCCAGGAAGGCAAACCCGAACCGCTTCGCACCCAGGGTATTCCGAAGTCTGTGGGCCAGGCTATCTACGTGTTCCGCAACGACCGGCCCATGAAGGCTCACCCGCGCTACAAGGCGGCCAAGGCTGGCGATTGGGTGGCCGCCGCCGATCTGGTCGAAGACCTGGTGCCGCAATCCGTGCTGGATGAGGCAGTCCGTCGCTTCGGCGATGATGCGATTTACGTACCGGTTCATGCCGAGGAAGCGGCGGGTCAAAACGCGATCCCCGCTCTCTTTGCGGCGTTAATGGCTGCAAGGTCGGGCGGGCGTGTGGAAGACCGGGTTGTTCAGACTGCGCGCGCCTTCCATACCGGCGCGGATCCGATGCAACGCCTCGTGTCGCGTCCCCTCTTTGGAGGTCTAGTCGAGCGGGGCGGGCGTTATGTCCTGGTCGATGATGTCAGCGTTCTAGGTGGCACCCTGGCCGAGCTTGCCAACCATATCCGGGCCGGTGGCGGCGAGGTGGTTGGGATTGCCACCCTTGTAAATGCATCGCGTACCGGCCTATATGTACCGAAGCCGCAGCACGTCAAACTGATTGAAGGGAGGTTCGGAGATGTCGTTCGTGAAGAATTCGGCGTCGAGCCCGGCGCCCTCACAGCAGACGAAGCGCAATACCTCGCAAACTTCCCGGATGCTGACGCCCTCCGAGATCGAATCGCTAAGACGCGACTTGACGGGCGCGGTGAAGTACGGTCTGGCTCGGTTCGGCAAGAAGACCTGACCGACGACGAGACGCGGTTCCAGGTCCGGCGCGAAGATGCCGAAAAGGCCCTCGTCGATGCGACCGGCACGCTGGACAAGGCGGCGAAAGACGACGTGCCGGTGCGCGGCGCGGATCGGTTCTATGTCCGTGATCTGGGGCTGTTGAAGCGGCTGTTCGTGCATCCCCGCACCATCGCCGCGTTCCACAAGGAATTCGTGCCGGTGTTCCTGGCCGCGAAGGATCAGTTTCAGGCCCGCGACCAGATGGCGGCCGAACTGGCGGATGCGGCCCGGCCGTATTTCGATCTGCCGGTAGAGTCGAAAAAGAAGGTGGATGCGGTGCTCGAACTCGGGCGGCTGCAGAAGTCGTCCATTCCGCGAGATCGCCTGACGGCGGTGAAGAACGAGGACCAGCCCGACGCGCAACTGTCGAAGCCCGGCGATGTGCTGCGGCTGACCGGTGACGAAGCGGCGGGCTATGTCGCGGTTCGCAAGTCGATGAACATGGCGCTGGATCTCTTCAAGGCCCAGGTCATCGAGGATGGCGGACTTGATCCGGAAAAGGTCAAGAGCGCGACCGATGTGCTTCAGGAGACCGGTCGCAAGTCCGACCCTGCCGAGAAAGAGAAGCTTCAGGAACTGGCCCGCCGGGTGCGCGAGATCGAGCAGGCCAAGCGCCAGGGCTATGTGCCCGGATCATCCCCGCATGCGCGGGGAACACCCCCCATGCGCGGCGGAATACGGCTTTAATGCCGGATCATCCCCGCATGCGCGGGGAACACCTAATACCGGCTTGCTTTATCGATCTCCTTCTCGGATCATCCCCGCATGCGCGGGGAACACGACCGCACGCGCAATAATACCGACCGACCATTGGGATCATCCCCGCATGCGCGGGGAACACAATGGATCGATCTCGTTGTAATACGCTCTGGCCGGATCATCCCCGCATGCGCGGGGAACACAGCTCCTCCGCATCTGGAACCTCGTCGCAGGCCGGATCATCCCCGCATGCGCGGGGAACACGGCAGGCGCACCTTAACCCCCGCCAGGGTTGACGGATCATCCCCGCATGCGCGGGGAACACGAGCAAACCGATCCCGGCGATTCTACAGACTACGGATCATCCCCGCATGCGCGGGGAACACCGTCGACCGACGAAACTTCCCCTCAAGGCAATCGGATCATCCCCGCATGCGCGGGGAACACCCCGACGGGATCGGGAGGTTGTTCGCTATGAGCGGATCATCCCCGCATGCGCGGGGAACACGTAGCATTAGACCGGAGAACCATAACAAGCTCCGGATCATCCCCGCATGCGCGGGGAACACATAGCAACACCCTGAAAGAAGGCGAGCATGATCGGATCATCCCCGCATGCGCGGGGAACACCGCACCAGATCCGGATGCTTCGGAGGATTGGGCGGATCATCCCCGCATGCGCGGGGAACACGTACTGCCTGCAGCCATTCAGCGTGAGGGCGCCGGATCATCCCCGCATGCGCGGGGAACACCAATGGTGATGGCACTGGTGGCAGCCGATATGCGGATCATCCCCGCATGCGCGGGGAACACTAAGCCGCGCCCAGCCCGCCGCGCGTCACGGGCGGATCATCCCCGCATGCGCGGGGAACACTTGCGGAGTCCATTCGGTCACACCGCACCCCCCGGATCATCCCCGCATGCGCGGGGAACACTTGGGGAACTGCGAAACTTATGTTTGTGACGGCGGATCATCCCCGCATGCGCGGGGAACACTGTGGATGGTCTGGCCGACCCGATGGCCGCATCGGATCATCCCCGCATGCGCGGGGAACACGTACGTCGACTCGTTTTTCTTTGCCGTCCCTGTGGATCATCCCCGCATGCGCGGGGAACACCTGCTCCACCGACGAACCGGGCGGAGCATAGACGGATCATCCCCGCATGCGCGGGGAACACCTCGCATCGTTGCTGTTCCCTCCTACCCTCATCGGATCATCCCCGCATGCGCGGGGAACACCTCCAGGCGTACTCGCTGGGACTATTACTGGCCGGATCATCCCCGCATGCGCGGGGAACACGTCTACGGAATTGGCGTCGCGTCTCAGGCGTACGGATCATCCCCGCATGCGCGGGGAACACGCGGTCAAGCGTGCGTTGCTGCACCTGCACACCGGATCATCCCCGCATGCGCGGGGAACACATGCCGCGACGGCGCTCATTCGCATCCGCGCGCGGATCATCCCCGCATGCGCGGGGAACACGTGGGATGTGTTTGTCAAATGGCCGGACGGCACGGATCATCCCCGCATGCGCGGGGAACACCTCGCCCGTTGCTCGCTCGCGCGTTGATCCATCGGATCATCCCCGCATGCGCGGGGAACACTGGGTTGGACGCCGCCGCGACCCAGGTCACGGCGGATCATCCCCGCATGCGCGGGGAACACGTAGGCGACTACCCAGGGATTGGCGTCCCATGCGGATCATCCCCGCATGCGCGGGGAACACTGGATGCTGGCGCAGATCAGTATCGTTCCTGGCGGATCATCCCCGCATGCGCGGGGAACACCTCCGGGGTGCGGCGGCTGGGTCTGGTCATGGCGGATCATCCCCGCATGCGCGGGGAACACGCCCTCGTCCGGCGTATCGTGACGGGAACTACCGGATCATCCCCGCATGCGCGGGGAACACGCAGGACAGAGATGGGTTTGCCGGTTGGTATGCGGATCATCCCCGCATGCGCGGGGAACACGTGGCGGATGCGGGCCTGGATGGCGACGGCGGCGGATCATCCCCGCATGCGCGGGGAACACTCGGTTACAGGGTGCTGAAAGTTGGGCCAGGTCGGATCATCCCCGCATGCGCGGGGAACACGCCTGTCGCATATCCGGGGGGTCAAGCAAAGCCGGATCATCCCCGCATGCGCGGGGAACACCGAGGACACGCCACTATGACCATGAATATTCCCGGATCATCCCCGCATGCGCGGGGAACACTCTTCGTCGCTGACCACCCCGTCCGCCTCGATCGGATCATCCCCGCATGCGCGGGGAACACGATAAATGGACCAGCGATCACCGGTTGCGCGGCGGATCATCCCCGCATGCGCGGGGAACACGATCGCGGTGACGTTCGACGCGCCCGCCTCGGCGGATCATCCCCGCATGCGCGGGGAACACGGACGCGAGCGCTGGAAAGACATTGTGCTGAGCGGATCATCCCCGCATGCGCGGGGAACACGATCAGGCTGGAGATGCGCAGCCGTTCCACCACGGATCATCCCCGCATGCGCGGGGAACACTCCAGCGCTGCCCAGTTGGAAAAAATCGCCGGCGGATCATCCCCGCATGCGCGGGGAACACTGGACTGGATATCCAGCGCCAGCACCCGGTCCAGGATCATCCCCGCATGCGCGGGGAACACTCTTCCAGCATATAGCTGAAATCACTCACGTTTTCTACTGTCCAAAAACCTACCGATTTTTCGCATGCCATGGCATGCAGGAAACCGATGCCGTCAGAGCGGCCCGGGCGGGTCGAAAGCCACCAGTTTCAACCCGTCGAAATCGACCGGGCGCCTGCGATTATGGCCCACCGTTTGGAAGTCAAACCCCGCATCGGTGGGTGCGGTCCAGGCCATGACGCCGTCACCCTCGCCGATGGCATCCACCACTTCGTTCCAGATCCGCTCACGCTGACGGGCCGAATAATCGCCGACATAGACCCCGGCCCGGATTTCCAGAAGCCAGACCGCCAACCGACCGCGTAAGCGCGGCGGTGCATTTTCAACCACGATGACCATCATCGCCAGACAGCTCCGCTGATGGAGGGGCAGGCCACACGGAGCCCACCGGCCGTTCGGGCCGGGGCAAACGCGGCGGTGCATTTTCAACCACGATGACCATCATCGCCGGAGGGTTCCGCATCTGAAAAGGCAATTCCCCGGCCGTTCGGGCCGGGGCAGCCGCGTCGGCACGTTTTCAACCACGATGACCAGCATCTCCGGAGGGTTCCGCATCCGGAAAGGCCGGCCCCAATGCTTCCTCCGGCGGATCGGGCACTGGCAGGCCACCTGCGGTCAGCACCTCCTCGATCATCGGAATCAGCCGGTCGAGCAGCCGCGTACGCCGAAAAGCATCGCGGCAGGCCATGCGAACAGCACGTTCCACCGGCATAGCAAGCTGGCCGCGCGTCGCCTGCCCCGCAATCTTGAAGGCGGCCGGCACCACCGTTTCAAACTTCACCAGATCGGCGATGTCATAAACGAAGGACAGCGGCTTGCCGGTATGCAGAAAGCCGATGGCAGGCGCATAGCCCGCCGCCAGCACCGCGGCCTCGGTCAGCCCATAGAGGCAGGAGGTTGCGGCCGACAGGCAGCGATTGGGCATGTCCGCGCCTTCGAAATCGGTCGGGTCATAGCGTCGGCTGTTCCAGGTGACGCCGTGCCGTTCCGCCTCCAGCTGATAATGCCGGCGCACCCGCGCCCCTTCAATCCCGCGCAGTTGGTCGACGGAACGGCGTTCGGGGGCCGGTTCGCCAAACCGGACTTCATACATCCGGCGCACCACGGCCAGGCGGGCGGCATCGTCCAGCGCCAGACGCGCCTGCCAGAGCAGACGGTCGGAGCGTGCGCCGCCGGGTTGGCCGGTGGCATAGAGGCGCACCCCCGCCTCCCCCACCCAGACCAGCAATGTTCCGGCGCGGGCGGCCAGCGCGATGGCGGCATGGCTGGCGCGCACGCCGGGCTCGATCAGGATGCAGGCGATACCACCCACCGGGATATGCGTCCGCACCCCCGTCACATCCACCGCGACGAAGGCGCCGTCTATAACATCGAGCTGGCATTTTTCGACAAAGAGGATGGAGACCCGTTCCTTCAGCGGAACCGGGCGGGGCGGCGCCAGACCGGGCAGGTTGTTTCCGTCGCCAGTCAAACCGCCCCCCTCCTTTCCCTCGTCAGTCGTAAGCGCGGCGGATCAGCATCAGCCCGTTGCCGAAGCTGCGGGCACGGCCAAGACCGCCCGCCAGCGCGCCCAGGAAGGCTGCCGGATCGCTGACCCGAAGGGTTCCGGTCAGATCGATCACACCCAGCTTCATCCTGGCCCCGGAGGAACGCGGAATGAAGAGGGTGCGGTAATTATCCGCCGCCGCCTCCTCCAGCTCGAAGCCGCGCCTGCCCCCCTGACGTGCCAGCCAGGCCCTACCCTCGCGATTGGCAATATCCATGCGCGCGGCCGCCCGTTCTTCCTGCGGCAGGGCTTTCAGGGCATGCATGACGACATCCACCCGCCGGTCCGGCCCATCCCCCGCCCGGTCGATGGTGGCGTTGACGCGCAACACGAAATGCAGCCGGTCGCCGCTGGACAAGGCGGGCTCGAAGGGTTTGCTCTCCAACTGGAAAAGGGCGTGCTTATCCTCGGGCAAGCGCTCGGACAGGATGTAGATCTGGCCCGATGCTTCCACCCGCCACAGAAAATCCCGCCTGCGGTCCGGCGAATCGGAAAACAGGGTCCAGAGCGCCCGGCGCAGCGGGTCGGGCGCCTGTTCCGCCTTTTCCCCCGACGGCAGAAAGAGGGACTTCAGCCCGGATTCCTCGGCCGTGCGGCTGATGCGTGCACGGGTAAGATACAGCGTCATGCCGCCGCCCCCTTGCCCGGTTCGGGCAGAATGACATAGCGCCGCGCCCGAAAGGTCCAGGCCGCACGGCTGGCGGGTTCGTCGAAGCGTTCCCGCATATCCGTCCCGTCCGGCAAGGGGTCGGGCAGCACGGTTTCATCCAGATCGCAGACGATGCGGTCGCAGCCGGCTTTCGCCAAAGGCCCCAGCAATTCCGCCAGCTTGCCATCCGCTCCGTCCGGATCGGCGCGCAGGGCATCGGGCAACGTTACCCCCGTCACGATGCGCGGATGCAGGGGGGCTGCCAGCGGGCAGCTTTTGCGACCCAGCCACAGGGCATAGAAGGGCCGCGCGAAGGCCTGCTGCAGCGCTTCCAGCGTCCAGCGCGGCGACGGCCCCTTGATCCAGAACGCGGCCACGAACACCACGTCAGAGCGATAGTCGCGGATGGTGATGCTGGTTTCCGCCGCCCGTCCGGCCACTTCCAGGGCGGCGGCACGGGTTCGCGGGGCCTTGGCCAGGGCGGACGGGACACTCTGGAAGGTATGGAAATCGCGCAGCGGAAGGCCCTGGGTAAGCTGGCGCAGCCCGGTGCCAAACCCGGCTGCGAGCGCGGCCTGACCCGCCGCATCCGCCCGGTCGATGCCAAGTGCCGCCCCGGCCAGCCCCAGCAGGGCCGACCGGCCGGCCCAATCGGCCGATCCGCGTCGCTCATGCCCGGCCAGATCGCCGAAGGCGGCCATCGGCCCGGCCAGGGTGACAAGCAGAAAGCTGGTCATGGCATCAGCCCAACCCGGCCGCAGCGAAACCCTGTAGCCCCTTCAGGCTGCCTGTGCCCTGCATCACGTCCATCTCCTCCCGGCTGTCGGCGCAGGCGCCATAGGCATCATCGAATTTCTGTCGGGCATTTTGCAGGGACGCGATGGACAGGCCCATCAGATCGTCGCCCGTCACGGGCTTCAGGAAGGCGGAGGCCAGACTGCGCGGCTGCTGGTCGCCCAGCTCCGCCAGGACATAACCGGCGCGGGCATGATGGGCGAAGCTGTTGCGCTTGCCCGAAGGCGTGGCAGTCGCCAGGGCTTCGACCAGGGCAGTGACCGAGGCGCGGGCTAGCGCCACATCGCCATCCAGATTGCGCTGCAAAAGGTCAAGATTGACGCAGGCATACAGGTAATAGACGCCGGAACCGAACCCCGCCTCGCCCACGAAACCCGCGCCGGAATCCTCCGCCGGGTTCTTCAGATCGTCCACGGCAGTATAGAAATCATCCTCCGTAATCGCCTTATGCGTGGTGATGGCATGGGCGATCTGGGCGGCCGCGTCGCGGTTGAATTCCGGCGCGTCGGCCAGCATGCGCCCGAACATGGCGATATCGGCCGCACCATCGGCGGTCAACAGCACGGACTTGCGCAATGCCTTCTCATCCGGCAGCTTTTCGCCCGCCAGGGCTTTAGCGGCCCAATCCAGCGCGGCGACACGTTCCTGCGGCGAGATGAAGGCGAGCTGGCGGGTGCGGATGCGCCCGGCCTTTTCTTCTTCCGCATCGATCTTGCCGAAGACGGCGGCGATGCCCTTGGCGATCTCCAGCGCGGTTTCGGCCGATGCCCCCTTCTCCACCATCAGGTAATCCTGGATCACCTCGCCCAGGCGCTGCGTGCGCTCGCCCGTGGCCCCGGCCAGCCCCGCCTGGAAGGCTTCGGACTGGCGGGCCGCCCGCTTCAGCGATTGGGACGACAGGCGCAGGCGCGGCACGCCGCCATAGACGGCATGCTTCGGCCGGCCCGTATCGTCGCGGTTCGGATTCGACGGTGGATAGACGGTCAGGAAATGCAGTTGCAGGAAACGGCTCATCATCATGCCTCCTCGGATTCGTGTTGCGCCGCCTCGATCCCGGGCATGCGATCACCCCAATAGGCGAAGACCCAGCGCACCTTGCGGTCCTCGTCCCAGTTCAGAATGCTTTCGGCCAGATCGGCGATATTGGCGGTACGGTCGGCAATCGCCACGATGCGGCGGAACTGGATCATCAGCTCCTCCTCCCCCTCCGCCGCCATCAGGCGCTGGAAGCGCAGAGGGGACAGGACCGGGGCCGCACCCGGCGAAGGTGGTCCCAGCAACCGGGCCATGGGGATTTCCGGCCGATCGGCGCGCACATGGGCCAGGGTCGCCGCCAGCACGCCAAGCCATTTGCGCTTGTTCGCGCCAGACCAACCGGCCTCCTGCAACAGGTCATGCAGCCGCACCGTCGCGGGCAGCATCAGCGCCTCCACCGGGGTCGAAGCCCGGCGCAGCATGGCCAATGCGGCCGGGTCGGGACGGTTGCCATCCGGCTGCATGTCCTTCCACCAATGCCGGGCGACAACGCCCCACCGCTTCTTCGGCTTGTCCTCGCTCATGCGGGCACCTCCTTGGCCTTACCGGCGCGCTTCTTCGGTTCCGGGATGGGCAGGCCCAGCCTGTCGAAGAATTCCTGACCCTGCTTGCGATAGCCCGACAGCATCAGACCCAGATTGCGCCTTGCTTCGACGATTCTGGCTGCATCCTCCGGCTCGCGCTCGGCAAGGCCGGGTATGGCGACCGAATCGAACAGGGTGAAGGCAACGCCGTGCAGATCCCGGCGCAGCGCCTCGGCCATCTCGGCCGGATCGGCGCCGGGCGCAGTCAATGCCCCCACCGCCTTTTCGATCATGCCCTGCACCGCGGCATGGAAGCGTTCGGCCAATTCCGCCCCATCACCCTTATCGGCCCCGGCATCGCCGAACACGGTGGAGGCGGCACCGAGAAGATTGCGTTCGACCAGCCTTGCCGCTTCGACAAAGCCGATGGCGGCGAATTCCATATCCGCGCGCCGCTCATCATCAGCGAAATGGAACAGCGGCTGGCGGGCATGCACGAAATCGAGCGGGCTCATATTGCTCATCGCCCAACCGCCAACCAGCAGCGACAGTTCCACCCTGGGATAGCTGGCAATGCGGGAATCAAGGAAGACCCCTACATTGTCCGCCCGCAAACGGCCTTCCTCGGGGTCCTTCAGCACCACGCCCAACCAATTTCGATAGCCGAAGCGACCGGGCTTGGGATGCACCGGCAGGATTTCCTCATCCTTGCCCTTCACCTTGTAATAGGGCGTCAGCGGGTGGCGCCAGACACCGTAATTGGTGCCATAGGGCCGCTGGATGACGCCGGTTGCCAGCCGCGCATCCGGATCGCCCGTCAAGTCGCAGCGCCCATCCGCCCCCACTTCGGTGAAAACAAGGCGCAGGCGGCGCGGCATGCCAAAGAATGCCTCCACCACTGCAATGTCCTTATCCTGGGAGGGGTGGTGATCACCACCTTGCACAGCCTGCCCCTTTTCCGAGGTGACGGTCGGCCGCATCCAGGGAAAGGCCAGGGCCATATCCTGCGGATCGAGCGCCAGGCCCGGCGGCACATTGGCCCAGACCATGCGGTACAGATCGGGCGGAACCACCCTGCCCTGCGCATCCTCGATCCGGGGCTCGACCAGGGTGATCATCGGCCCGCCGCCGCGCATGGAGGTACGATTGCCCGCCCCGCCTGCCGGGGCCTGGGATTGCAACGTAAACAGCGCCATCGCCGCCGCTGCCCGCCCGAACCGGCCATAGCGACCGTAGCGTGCCATCAGATCGGCCTTCTTCCTGGACGTGGCGGCACCCGCGCTGTCGATCAACAGCATGTCGATGCCGTTCGCCTCCCCCTGCAGCGTCTCGAAATCCTGCAGGAAGCGCGGGCCATCCCCATCCAGATCGAAAGCGGGGGCCAGCGCTTCCAGCCGCGCGTCCAGCAGGGCCGCATCGGGCGGTTCGGCCTTCCAGACCATATCGCGCGACGGGGGGCAGGCGGCGCGCATCAAGCCGATCAGCAATTCCAGACAGGCCAGATTGAAATCGGCGCGCGGCCAGGCAGGCGCCATCGCTGGATCATCAGCCAGCGCGATCTCCGCCGGGCGGATCACCCGGATGCGGCCGGAACGGCAGGTTACCGGAATCCAGGGATCGCGGATCAGATTGAACGCCATTCCCCCTCCCCCCTTGCGCCCATCCCCCGATGGACGTTGTGCGGGACCGCTCGCGATATCATCGATACCCATCGCGGCAATCCACTTTCGATAGCAGGATTGGATGCGAGTCGCCCAGCCCGCGTCAAGCGCCAAAGTGCAGCGCGACCAGACATGAACAACCCTGGGCTGGAACGAGGCCGCCGGGACGGGGCATTCCGCGCATAAGCGTTGAATGCCCCATCCTCATCACGTAGAATGATACCTAGCGAAAGCTATCGGCGGCAAAATCAGGTATGATGAGTCGCCACACGGGCTTTCCTTTCTGCCGACCTCGAACGTGGTAGGGACAGGTCGACCGCAGACCAAAAAAAGGCCGACCAGACTGAAATTCTGGCCGGCCTTTTTCATCACACGAATCCCCAGGCGCCGTCAACGTTTTTCAGTTATGTGGCTGCACAAATAAATTTGTGCAGCCACATACTACATACTTAATCCCTGCTTTTGCAGGGAACGAGTCCAACCACAGACCACATACGGGCCATCCCCGAATTCGCGGGGAACTCCTTGATATTAGTGGATTTCTGAAATCATCACAAGGGAGAACCCCACCGCCTCGCCGGCATGTTCGCTCGGCCGGGTTCGATCAGGGTGAGGCCCACGCCTCCGGCTGCCAACGAAACATCCCCTCTCTTCCTCCTGGACTCAATTGCCATTGCGGGCATAGTTTCGGATTGATGCTCGCTTTTTCCAGGCAGTGACCATGACCTTCGGCAGGCGCGTTTTGTATGGTCTGGTATCCGCGCTGGTGGCGGTGATCGATGCGCTGTGGCCGCAGCGGCCTTCCCATCCGCCGGTAACAGCGCCGGAATCCAAGCTTCCGGATTTCGATCCCGGCGCCGCGTTGCGCCAAGGGATCGAGCGGGATTGGCACATCCATTATATGGACCGGCAGGGGCGCAAGAGCAGGCGCAGAATCACGGTCAAATCCGTGCATGGCGAAGACTACCCCCGCTACATCCGGGCTTTCTGCCATCTGCGACATGACAATCGGTTCTTCGCGGTCGCGGCTATTTCCCAGGCGCAAGACATCGCCACCGGCCTGTCAGTTCCTCTCGGCTCGGCACTGTTGCCCTGGCTGGACCTGACCGCATATGATCAGAATGCCCTGTCGCGAGATAGCGTCCGCATCGCGCCCATCCGCCTTGCAATTCTGTTGGACGACGAGGACGAGGTTTTCGATGCGACGCTGGAAGAGGTCGTGACCCTTCCCGAGGATGGCGTGGCCGTGGTCTACCGTCGCCTTTCTCCTGATATCGGCCCGGAGGAGACGGAGACAATGCCGCTTTACTGCATCCACACGCTCTATACCCTGCCGCCCGGTCCACAATACCGCATCGCGGATGTCGAGGCCTATGTCGAAGAACAGAGGCTGCGGGCGATTCTGGCGGAAATCGCGGTCAGGTAAGGGCCGTCGCTCTACTCGGCACAATACGGAGCGCTTGCATGGCCCAAGGTTGCGCCGCATGCTCCATTCGGGAGCAATTTCCGGCGGGCCGGACCGTCAAGGCTGAAAGTTGGGGACGGATGCGGGGATTTTTGGCGAAGCTGACCTTCTGCGGGGTTTTCACCGCATGGCTGCTCGCGACCGGCCAGGGCCATCAGGCCTGGTATATGACCGCTGGAAACTGGACCTTCGGCGCGCTCGGCCTTGTGCTGGCGCTGGGCATGGCCCTGGCGATGCTGGGATGGTTCAACGCGCTGTTGAACGCAGTGGCGCGCATGCCGGAAACGCTGGAACGCCTGTCGCGCCGCGAGGAGTGAGCGGGAGCAGGGCTGACCGGCCAACGGGTCTTTGTTCCACTACCCACGCGCAGCACGATGGCAGAGTGGTGCCGGGCGCCGGCTCAGGCCCTACTGAAGCGCCTCTTGAAGAAGGCCGCCGCATCCTTCTTGTCCTGCCTCAACGCGTCGATCTCCTCGGACGTCAGCATGATGGAGATCGGCCTGGAATCTGGCTTCGCCGAGGGCGAAGGCGCCGGGTTCGATAGATTATCCTTGGTTTCGGACATGTGCAGGCCCTTTCACAACTGAGGCAACCGCCACAACAACGGGCAATATTGTACCCAGTCCCGCATCGCCAGACGCGCCGCCCGCAGCTCCAGCACTGTCAGATACCGACTCAGCTGCCGCTCGACCGCCGGGTCCAGATCCTCGCGCTCCAATATCTCCCAGATCCTGGCGATCCGGGCGTCCGTCTGTTCCAGACTGGTGTTGTCATAGGCCGGTTGCATTGTCAGGCGCTCCACGCGATCTGGCAGCGTCTCCTGGAAACGGAACATCGTCAAGCTCCAGCACCATGCGGATTTACGCCCAGGATATGCGCCGCATTGGCAGCGGCGCCGTCTCGAATTATATTCGGTCGCGGCGCGCCGCTTTCGGCACCCTTCGATTCGGGTAAGCTGGTAGCCCCTTCGTCAGTATCCGCAGGGCTCCGGAAACGGCTTTGGCGGGATGGTTCGGACGGCGCGCCGCACTTTTCTCTCTTTGGTTTGGATGGCCGCCCCCGATTCCATCCGGGCCGAGCATGTAGATGCTCGCGACATGATGCAGGTCATCCATCTGGGTCCATCACCGCGCGCCATGAACCGCCCATTCCGGCATTCGACCATCGGCCGCTCATTGCATGATCCAGGTTGGACCTTCGCTGCACGCGCGTTCCTTGGGTGCCCCTTCCCGCATGATCCTGGACAGCGCCAGCACATCCTGGAGCAGCGAGAACAGACTCTTTGGAGGAACCATCCCCGCAGGCGCGGGGAACGCCATCCTGGACCCATAGCGTAACCTGCTGTCTCCGGATCATCCCCGCATGCGCGGGGAACACCGGAAAAGTGGTATCTGGTGATTGCCAACCGGCGGATCATCCCCACATGCGCGGGGAACACCCATATACTCGGATATCTGACGATCTGGCGGACGGATCATCCCCGCATGCGCGGGGAACACGGAGAGACGCTTCATGAACGCAGCGCAGCGCCCGGATCATCCCCGCATGCGCGGGGAACACACCGGCAGATCACCAAGCGGCGGCAGATCATTCGGATCATCCCCGCATGCGCGGGGAACACCGTCAACGCGCGGGTGTGGTGGCGCTGCAGCACGGATCATCCCCGCATGCGCGGGGAACACATCGTTAACGGGTTGGGATCGATTGCTTCCGTCGGATCATCCCCGCATGCGCGGGGAACACTTCCCGCGTCGATGAATCCGTGAAAATGGCGGCGGATCATCCCCGCATGCGCGGGGAACACTTGTCATAGACACGCGCAAGATAGGTGCCCGGCGGATCATCCCCGCATGCGCGGGGAACACGGTTGGTACTGACCCCGGAAGGCGGCACTCACCGGATCATCCCCGCAGGCGCGGGGAACACTTCGAAGGCACCCAGCATTTGCACATCGGAACCGGATCATCCCCGCAGGCGCGGGGAACACTCGATCATGGCATTGATGAGGATGGCCGCCGCAGGATCATCCCCGCATGCGCGGGGAACACTCGCACTGGTACGTCTTCAAGCGAGGTCGGGGCGGATCATCCCCGCATGCGCGGGGAACACTGTTCCGCCTCCCAGGCCCTCGCCAGATCGTCCGGATCATCCCCGCATGCGCGGGGAACACGCGGCTGTTGTTGCTGGCCTGGCCGGCGTCGGCGGATCATCCCCGCATGCGCGGGGAACACCGTCGACTGACGAGACCTCTCCCCAAGGCAATCGGATCATCCCCGCATGCGCGGGGAACACCTGGGCCAGAGCATTGGCGGCCTCGACCAGCACGGATCATCCCCGCATGCGCGGGGAACACTCGGAAATCGGGCGAGGTCGCGGAAGGCTGATCGGATCATCCCCGCATGCGCGGGGAACACACCGATGCTACCCGGCGCGCGGTGGGTCAAGACGGATCATCCCCGCATGCGCGGGGAACACCTGCTGCGTGGTCCCGGTCGGGAAGGCATGACCGGATCATCCCCGCATGCGCGGGGAACACGGATCGGCTGAAGGTTACGCGGTCAACGCATCCGGATCATCCCCGCATGCGCGGGGAACACCATTTGCCCTCGCCGGCCAGCGGATTGGACCGCGGATCATCCCCGCATGCGCGGGGAACACTTAGCGGCCTCCAATTGGAGCAGTTTCTCGGACGGATCATCCCCGCAGGCGCGGGGAACACCACACCGCCCACAGCGGAAGGTCGAACAGCGTCGGATCATCCCCGCAGGCGCGGGGAACACCTGTCGCCGGTGGCGGAGAATCCCGTCCTGGCCGGATCATCCCCGCAGGCGCGGGGAACACATGGCGCCGGGAAGGGGTTTGGTCTGGGCAGTCGGATCATCCCCGCAGGCGCGGGGAACACCATGGCGTTCAAGATGTTGTCCACCGCGATGTCGGATCATCCCCGCAGGCGCGGGGAACACCCGTCGATCAGATCGCTTAATGGTATTGCGCGCGGATCATCCCCGCAGGCGCGGGGAACACTTGGCAAGCTGCCCATGGAATCATTCTGATTCCGGATCATCCCCGCAGGCGCGGGGAACACTGTAGAGATACGGGGTCAGGTCCAGCGGCCCAAGGATCATCCCCGCAGGCGCGGGGAACACCCCTCGCCCGCAAGCGGATTAGCCCGCCTAGCCGGATCATCCCCGCAGGCGCGGGGAACACAAGGAAATGGAAACGGCCGATTGGTACCTGTCCGGATCATCCCCGCAGGCGCGGGGAACACTGGGCTCCCGGTGCCGGGCTCTATCCAATCACCGGATCATCCCCGCAGGCGCGGGGAACACGCCACATGATCGCCGACACGACGCCGGAACTGCGGATCATCCCCGCAGGCGCGGGGAACACGTGGTCGTAATGCCCTGGAAGGTAAATTTGACCGGATCATCCCCGCAGGCGCGGGGAACACCCGTCCGTGGTACCGCTTCTGCTGGCGGCGATCGGATCATCCCCGCAGGCGCGGGGAACACGCGAACAGGAACGGCAAAGAAGAAGGAATCGACGGATCATCCCCGCAGGCGCGGGGAACACTGTCCGAGGCGACAGGCTCCGAAATGGCTGGGCGGATCATCCCCGCAGGCGCGGGGAACACGCCAGGCCCGACGCCGAAGATCTGGCCCTGTTCGGATCATCCCCGCAGGCGCGGGGAACACGCACGGTAGCGGATCCGAAACGTCTGGATTGCCGGATCATCCCCGCAGGCGCGGGGAACACGTCGGGATTGGTCACGCCGGGGAAATCAATTCCGGATCATCCCCGCAGGCGCGGGGAACACTGATCGATCAGGCCGGGAACACCATAAATCGGCGGATCATCCCCGCAGGCGCGGGGAACACGCGGCCGAACACCACCATCTCGACATCGGTATCGGATCATCCCCGCAGGCGCGGGGAACACCCCTGCAAAAACGGTGCTGAATGAGGCGCGGACGGATCATCCCCGCAGGCGCGGGGAACACGACCGCATCTCATTTGATGGTCGGACATGGGACGGATCATCCCCGCAGGCGCGGGGAACACACGAAATCTTTAGGGAAACAATCAGAGTAATTCGGATCATCCCCGCAGGCGCGGGGAACACTTGAGATCAGCAACTTCGCGTTGATGAGCTGTAGGATCATCCCCGCAGGCGCGGGGAACACTTCAAAATCCCGGCCCATCGCCGCCGCTTCATCGGATCATCCCCGCAGGCGCGGGGAACACGGTTCCGATGCGGTAGGCCCGCGCTACCAGACCGGATCATCCCCGCAGGCGCGGGGAACACCTACGCTGGAGCATGGAGCATACCTGCTTTTGCGGATCATCCCCGCAGGCGCGGGGAACACCGTGACGCCGGTCAGGCAATAACCCGACCAGACGGATCATCCCCGCAGGCGCGGGGAACACGGAGATGATAGCATCGGGATACACTTTCGCGACGGATCATCCCCGCAGGCGCGGGGAACACTTCGCGGGAGCGGTCAATACGACAACCGATACAGGATCATCCCCGCAGGCGCGGGGAACACGCGGCGTCGCGTCTTCCTGGCGCCCTGCTCGCCAGGATCATCCCCGCAGGCGCGGGGAACACATATCGAAACCGGGGAGTTGTTTGACGATCCCCGGATCATCCCCGCAGGCGCGGGGAACACTTGGCTCCCAATGATTCCAGGAATTTGACGCCAGGATCATCCCCGCAGGCGCGGGGAACACCGGGGGTCCGGGCCGCCCCCCCCCACCGGACGGCGGATCATCCCCGCAGGCGCGGGGAACACGTAAGCGAGACGTGCCCATTGCTCATGCCAGTCGGATCATCCCCGCAGGCGCGGGGAACACGATTTGGTCGATCCGCGCCCGCCGACCACGATCGGATCATCCCCGCAGGCGCGGGGAACACGGCACGCGTTACACCGAAATCATCCGTGCCCACGGATCATCCCCGCAGGCGCGGGGAACACATCGGAGAATTCGTTGCCGTGCTGCTGGTGTTCGGATCATCCCCGCAGGCGCGGGGAACACTTGCGGAGATCAGCGACGGATGGGCCGTCATATGGATCATCCCCGCAGGCGCGGGGAACACTCTGTCCCACATGCCGCCGGATTGGCTGCCCGCGGATCATCCCCGCAGGCGCGGGGAACACGTGTTCACCGCGCGCTATCAGGCGGAAAGCGCCGGATCATCCCCGCAGGCGCGGGGAACACCGGTTTCTCCTTCCGCCGTGCGAGGGCGAGTTCGGATCATCCCCGCAGGCGCGGGGAACACGGCCTCAAAAAGGGCCGGCTGTCGATATTCCCCGGATCATCCCCGCAGGCGCGGGGAACACCTCCCGTCGTACTCGCTGGGATTATTACTGGCCGGATCATCCCCGCAGGCGCGGGGAACACATGCGGGCGGGCGGTTGGCGGAATGACCACCTCGGATCATCCCCGCAGGCGCGGGGAACACTACGGATGCCCGGCAAGAACCGGTGCGCCGCACGGATCATCCCCGCAGGCGCGGGGAACACGCTTGCAGCGAAATGGCGGAAGGACGCCAAGTCGGATCATCCCCGCAGGCGCGGGGAACACTCACCCGCGCGGTGATTTCGATCTGCCCAGGGCGGATCATCCCCGCAGGCGCGGGGAACACTACTGCCCGCCCGACAATTACGGGCCGGACAGCGGATCATCCCCGCAGGCGCGGGGAACACTCCACACCACCGGGTCCAGCAATGAATATATCCGGATCATCCCCGCAGGCGCGGGGAACACTACTGCCCGCCCGACAATTACGGGCCGGACAGCGGATCATCCCCGCAGGCGCGGGGAACACTGCCGGGCTGCGTGCAAAATGGCGCGCAGCAACGGATCATCCCCGCAGGCGCGGGGAACACGTCATCCGAACCCAAACTGTGATTGCAATAGGCGGATCATCCCCGCAGGCGCGGGGAACACGACCGCGCCGTGGGGGCGGTGGTCGACAGCCGGGGATCATCCCCGCAGGCGCGGGGAACACGGTTTCCACCACGGGGCCAAACAGAAACGAGCCGGATCATCCCCGCAGGCGCGGGGAACACTCTTCCAGCATATAGCTGAAATCACTCACCTTTTCCACTGTCCAAAAACCTACCGATTTTTTGCATGCCCTGGCATGCAGGAAAACAGCGTCGCGCGAGTGCCAGATCCGGGTCTGGCCTGCATCCGATCAGGCTGCCTGAACCGGCCCCGCCTGTCCATCGGCGCCGGGCGCATCGGCGGTCCAATCCAGCCCATAGGCCGCATCATAGCGCACCCCCGGCCCGATGGCGCCATCAACCGCGACGGGAAGCAGCGCCATGGAGGGGTCCACCGATCCCTTATCGTCGTAAGGGCGCGGGTTTACCTGTCGCTGCCGCCATTCGGGCCAGGCCTGCACCGCCGCATCCATCGCCGCCCGCAGGCCGGGCTCGGCCATCAGGCGCGCGGCCAGTGCCGGCTGCACCGCCTTTTTCCAGCGCGACTGGTTGATGGACAGTTCCGACAGGCTCCAGCGCCGCTCCTGCGCGTCCGGCCCGTCGGGGTCGTCCATGGTCTCGCCGGATGCCCAGGGTTCCAACAGACCATCGGATCTGAACCGGGCCAAAACCAGGGTGATCTGGGGCTTGCCCAGGCGGGTGCGGCGTTCGGCATCGGCCGCGTTATAGCGTTCGTGATAGCTGCCATAGCCTTCGAACGGGTCGAGCGCGGCCATGCCGGCCATGGCGCGCTCGGCATATTCGCCGCCTTCGCGTTTCAGCGCCGCATCGGCCAGACCTTTCAGTCGCTCCTCCGCCTCCGGCCCATAGACCGCATTCAGCAGCGCCGGCAAATCCTGCGGCACCGCGATCCGGCCGGTTTCGAACAGGGCACGGGCGGTGAGCCAGAGCAGATCGGGGGCATAGACATGCGCGCCCGCGCCCAAGGTGGCATTCAGCCAGGTCGTGCCATCCTGATCGCCGGGCAGGGGCGACAGGATATGCAGCACGGGGGCAGCTTCCGCCCGCAGCTCCGTTGGGCGCGGGGCCATGTGGCGCCACAGCCGGCCCAGGCGCTGGATCAGGGCTTCGACGGGGGCAAGGTCGCTCGCCATCCAATCGAAATCGAGGTCGAGGGATTGTTCGGCCACCTGGGTGGCGACCAGGACTTGGCCGGCACGGTCCTGCGGCGTGGAGTGGCGGCCGAAGCGGGCCAGTACCCGCTCCTCAATTGCCAGCCGGTCGGCCAGGGCGAAGCGGGCATGGAACAGCGTCACCGGATGGCCCGCCGCTTCCAGGGCGCGGGCAGCCGCTATCGCCTCGTCCACCGCGTTGCGGATGATGGCGGCGGCGGAACCGCGCGCCAGGGCGCGCGCGGCTTCGGCCAGCATACTCTCCAGGCTGTCCAGCCGGGCGATGCGGATGTCGCGGGCCAACTCCGCCACGGTAGCGACGCCCTGATACTGCGCGTGATCGCGCCCGAACACCGCCAGACCCGGGAAGCCCGGATCGCCGACCGGCTGTCGGCGCAGCACCCTTCCCTGCTCATCGTTGCTTGCCAGCCCCGCGCGGAAGGCCCGCACCAGTTCCACCCGCATCGCGGCCGGCAGGGTGGCGGTCATCACAATGGCCGATCCGCCCATGGCCGCCTGAAATTTCAACAGGGTGGCCAGCAGGGTCCGGGTATAGGGGTCATAGGCATGCGCCTCGTCCACGATCAGCAGGCGCTCGCACAGGCCCGCCAGCCGCAGCGTGTTGAAGCGGGACGGCAGGACCGCCTGCAAGGCCTGGTCCAGCGTACCCACCCCGATTTCCGCCAGAAAGGCCTTGCGCCGGTCATCGGCAATCCAGGCGGCGCAGCCGGGCGCGCCCCTTTCCGTGTCGCGGGCGGACCGGGCGGCGATGGCGGCGCGGAACCCGTCATGCTGGCGCCGCCGCGCATGGGCCAGCGCCAGCGATGGCGGCCCGTCGAACAGCCGCCCGGCCAGATCGCGCAGCCGCCCGAACAGGGCATTCGATGTCGCCATGGTGGGCAGGGCGAAATAGAAGCCGCCCGCCTTGCCGGCCAGCATCATGCGCTGGGCCAGGATCAGCGCGGCTTCCGTTTTGCCGGCACCAGTCAAATCTTCCACCAGGGCCAGGACCGGCCCTTCCGGCAGAATGGCCTCGGCCACCGCCGCCTGCATCGGGCGCAGGCCTGGCAAGCCGACCAGGGCCGCCTCCGCCCCCCGGGCAAGCGGGGCCGGCGGGCAGACGGATGCACCGGCCTGCCGCAGCGCAAGGCCCGCCTGCGCGCGCGCCCTGGCCCAGTATTCCGGCAGGGTGAAGGCATCCGCTGCAGAGAAGGGAAACCAGTCCCGGTTAGAACCGATCCAATCGGCCATCACGGTCAAGCCGGACAGCACATGGCTGACCGTGCGCATGGGGCGCAGATTCCCATCGGCAACCAGGATTGGCCCGGGCTGGATCAGCGCGATCATCGCGCGCAGGAAGGTTTCGGCGGGTACAAGGCTTTCGGCCCCGACACCCCGCAGCCTTTCCAGCACATCCCCCGGATTCGGGGGGCGGCCATGATGGCCCGCCACGGCCCGGTACAGTTCCATTCTCGCCTGCCCATCACCGCCCAGAACGGGGGCGAGCAAGCCGTCGAAATGTTTCAGCAGCACCGCGCTGGCCTGCCAATGCGACCGGGTGCCGGGAAAGCGGGGCATCCCGTCGGGTCGCGCACCCATCATCGATTCCACGAAGGGCGAGGTGAATTTGCCCAGATCATGCACCGCGATCAGGAAGGTGAGACTGCGTAGCAATGCGTCGGAATTGCCCGCGGCAAAAGCAGCTGACAACCGAGAGAGGCGGTCTGGCTGGGCCAGGAGCAGAGCCTCCGCAGCTGCCGCAACATCCAGCATATGGAAGGCACTGGGATGGGTTTCCGGCTGGCCTGGATATCGCGCCTCCTCCCCCTGCCGGGCACGCTTTCCGGGCCACATGCGTAGGTCTGACCATGACAGGAGCATTCCGTATCATCCGCGCTGGTTGATCATGCGCAAGGCTAGGTGGCAACAGGTGGAAAATCCACCCTGATCTCCGCACCGCATCGGAATCCATGGTCTGCGGCTTGTCATGGCAAAAGCGCTTCGCCTCACCCGTCTCCCCATGATCGGGGTCTCATGGCCTTTCCGCGCAGGGTAGCGTCCCGCGTCGCCCGGTCAAGGGTCTGCCCGCACCACCCCTTCGGGGCCGTGTTGACCCTGTGACCGGCCGTCTGCTGCGGCCCGCCTCCTTCCTGCGCGTCCATGAGGACCACCGATCCAGGATAAGGAGACGATCATGAAGCTTCTCACCCAATCGCAGCGCGCGCAGCTCATCCAGAACGGCCAGGCCAATGCCGAACGCATCGCCGATGACGGCATGACGATAGATTTCCAACCTGTGGTGAAGCTGTTTGAATTGCCATAATGCAGGTCAAGGACCGGCTATTGCACTTGAGTGCGCGCTTGGTGAATGATTTCGATGATGTCCGGCCCAGATCAGTGATCTCCAATCTTGCGAAAGTAGAGCAATGGCTTGCCAATACCGCGCATTACCTAAGACAGGCGGGCTTGTCCGCCTAGAGCGCTCCCGTCGTGATCAGGCATGACAATGCCCAAAGCGACTTATGTCCTAGGAACCGGACTTTCACATAACGGGTCCGCCTGTCTACTGCGCGACGGCCAGATTATTGCTGCCGTCGAAAAGGAAAGGGTAACCGGCCAGAAGAATGACGGCGGCAATGACCTTGTCACCATCGCTCATTGCTTGGAGACGGCAGGGATTGGCCCGGAAGATCTGGATCTGATCGTACAGAGCACGAACTTCGGCGACTTTCACTACGGCAACAACTGGTACAAGGGCGCCCGCCAGTTGCCCTCGGGCGTGCCGGTGGTGACCATATCCCATCACCTTGCCCACGCCACGGCAGCCTATTTCCTCAGCCCCTTCGACAACGCTTCCGTTCTGGTTGTAGACGGATGCGGCAGCCCCTATGACGAATGCACCGATCTGGCCGGGAGCTTCATTGCCGAACGCCCGCCACAGGAGGTTCCCTGGCTTTGGTGCGAAAAGGATAGTTTCTATTCCGCAGCCGGGGGGCGGATGCGGGCTCTTTACAAGGACTTTTCCCCCTGGGGGCGCCAGTATCAATCCCGTCACCTGCTTCATCCCCCGACCACCCGTCATTCAATCGGCGGGCAATACATGAGTGCCAGCCACTATTGCCTTGGTGGCACGTCCGACTTCGGCAAGCTGATGGGATTAGCCCCTTATGGAAAAGCGATCCCGGGTGAACCGCCAATCTTCCTGACCCAGGATGGGCGCGTATTCGTCGACGAGGAATGGGTGCGGGACTATGCGGCACCCTTCACCGGCAAGGGCGACTTCAAGAATCGCTTCCAATACTTCGCTGACTTGGCGCGACGGGTGCAGACGCAAGTCGAGGAGTCCCTGCTGTATCTGGTCCGCCACCGGCATGGGCTGGCGGATCACCCTGACCTGTGTTTCGCCGGCGGGGTGGCCCTGAACGCCGTGGCAAACCGGCGCATCCTGGAGGAAACCCCCTTTCGCCGCCTGTTCGTGCCGCCGGCTGCCGATGATTCCGGACTGGCGATCGGCTGTGCCTTCCATGGCTGGACCCAGGTGCTGGGCGGCCCCCGGGTCCCCCATGATGGCGGCACCTTTTTCGGTCGGGCCTATGGCGAGGCGGCAATCCTGCGGGCCCTGTCCGGGCTCGGGGACGGGGTGTCGGTGCAGCGTCCCACCGATCTGGTGGGAGATGTCGCGGATTTACTGGCGGGAGGAAGCGCGGTCGCCTGGTTCCAGGGTGGTGCAGAGTTCGGGCCCCGCGCCCTTGGCCACCGGAGCATTCTGGGCGACCCGCGACGGGCCGACCTGCGGGATTATATCAACTTGAAGGTAAAGTTCCGCGAGGATTTCCGTCCCTTCGCGCCGTCCGTCCTGGCAGAGGAAGCGGGTCGCTATTTCGATCTGGAGGGGGAAAGTCCCTACATGCTGCTGGTTGTCCGGGTCCGGGAGGAATGGCATACCCGCATTCCCGCCGTAACACATGTGGATGGGACCGCCCGGGTGCAGACGGTCACGCCACGGACCGATGCCCGATACCACGCCCTTTTGACTGAATTTGGCCGACGCACCGGCATCAGCATGCTACTCAACACGTCGCTCAACCGCCGGGGCAGCCCGATGGTGGAGACACCGGTCCAGGCTGTCACGATGTTTCGCGAGACTGGACTGCACGCGCTGGCCATCGGCGACTGGCTGGTGACCAAAACGGGGGCGGGTACCCGCAATGCCGCCCCGCAATCCTGAGCGACCGGTTAGACAAGGGCTGGAAGACGATGCTGGACTGGATAGTGGGCAAGACCGATGAAGCCCGGCTGCGACAGGCCTGGTTGGGCAACACCCGCTGCCATCTGCCCGGCAAGGCCCGCCGATTTCCAGATCTGCTGCCTGCACTTCTGCTCCCGCATCTGATCACGGCTGAACGGTTGCTGCGCGGCGCCACCCGCGCCAACCAGCAAGGGCGCGAAGTTCCCATGGACATGCTGGTGATGCGACGGGGAGAGCGGTGGCATCTGCGTACCGATGCGCTGGCCTCCCTGTGTGCCCGCGGCCTGAGTTTCGTGCTGAACGGCGTTGACGAGGACGTGCCGGCGATCGGCGCCTTGAGTGCCGCCATCGAGCGGGATTGGCGGGTAAAATGCTGGACGAATGCTTATTGGAGCCACGGCAGGGCCAGTGCTTTCGCCCCGCACGCCGATGACCACAATGTCCTCATCCTGCAGCTTTCCGGTAGAAAGCACTGGCGGTGCTGGGGTCCGCTGGAACCTTTCCCGGTCACGGCGCGCAGCTATGGCCCGGACAAGCTTCAGCAGCCGGAATGGGAGGGCATCCTCCAGCCAGGCGACGCTTTGTTCGTTCCCCGGGGGGATGTGCATGTGGCCGAACTGGCGGGACCGTCGTCGCTGCATCTGACCGTGGCGGTTCGGCCGCCGTGGGTACGGGAACTGCCGGCAATGCTATGGGCCGGGAAACAGGAGGACGAGTTCAGCCGGCACGACGTTCCTGTTCAGCCCGGCGCCGATTTTGCCGCCGTTGAGTCCTGGGTCCGGGAGGTGGTGGATACGCTGGACACGGCCGCAGCTCTGGATCGCTGGGACCGGACGCGCCCCCCCTACTCCCCCAGCAATCTGGGGGTCGTTGCGCGCGATGGCACCCTTCTCGCTTCCCCATTCCGACGACGTATTCCGGCGGAGCGACAAGAAGACGGCAGTTACCAGATCACGCCGGCGGGCTGGCCTCTGGCCCTTGCCGCCGGGGAATGGCAGGTGTTGGACTTTCTGCATACCGCTGGCGCCATGACATCAGGACAACTGACCCAGGCGCTTCCGGGGGGCGACGCGCGGGCGGCGGCAGACGCGCTGATCCAGAGGGGCCTGCTATTCGCGCTTGAACCATCGGATTATGGTGTGGCGAGTTGGCAGCAGGGGGCGTGACGATGCAACGGTCCGGCCGCGCGCAGGCGCTGGAATTTCTCCATCGCCTGTTTGCCGATGACAATCTCCGGCGGCCCCTGGGGCACTGCCCGATGGGACTGGCGGATCTGGTGGCCTGGGGCGGGAGGCTGGGGCTGGTCTTCACGCCGACGGACCTGCAGGCGGTCTACAAACAGGAATTCGCCCTTCGATGGGCCATTGCGGACATGACGCGCGCAGCTTCAGCGAAAACGGATTGAGGCCTGCTGCCGACTGCGCAGCACCCGGCTGTTCCCCCAGGCCGGTATTGCCTGCAACTCCATCCGGGGCAGATGGGGCAGGAAGGCCTGGAGCACCGCCATCGCCTCCAGCCGTGCCAACTGCGCACCCAGGCAAAAGGTGACGCCAGTGCCGAAGGCCAGGTGTGGGTTGGGGGATCTGGCCAGGTTGAGGGTCAAGGGGTCGGCGAACCGGGCAGCGTCGCGGTTCGCTTCTTCCAGGTTAAGATAGACCGCAGCGCCGGCGGGCAGCGCCCTGCCGTCCAGAACCATGGGCTCCCTCAGAACCCGCCCAACCATGCGGACCGGTCCTTCCAGGCGCAGCAACTCCTCCAGCGCGATCTTCAGCGCGGCGGGGTTGGCGCCCACCAGACCTGATGCCGCATCCGGGTGCTCCAGCAACCCGACCAGCAGGTTGACCAGAAAGTCCCGCGTGGTCGTGCTGCCAGCATATAGCAGCATGCATATCCAATAGGTGACCATCGGTGCGGGGATTCCCTGCGCCCTGGCACAGGCTGCTATCGCCTCTTGCAAGGCCGACGGCGGTCCTTCGGCCATCCTTTCCTCTACCCAGGTACCGATCGCGTGCAACGCGAAATGGGCCTTCATCCGCTCCCGTTCCGTATTGCCGAAATCATGCCCCGCAGTGATAGCGTCGAACAACGGGGCGAGCGGCGCAATGTCCGCCTCCGGCAAGCCCAGCAACGCCATCATCACGAGCACCGGGACCGGGCGGGCCAGGTCGGCCACCAGTTCCATGCCGCCCTGCCCCAGCCCGTCGGCCAGCCGCTGGCCGACCAGCCGGGTGATCAGGTCCGAAAGCTGGCGGACATGAGAGGCTGACAGATGGGTGGCCAGGACCCCGGACAGGGGTGCTATCCGCCGTGATCGCTCGGCCTGTCCTGCCGTTGGGGCCGCCTGGCTGTCGGCGCCCGTCAGGGGCTTGTGAATGGCGAACCGGGGATCCATCAGCACGGCACGGACCTGCGCATAGCCGTCCAGGACAAGCGGCCCACGTGGCGTCATCATGACATCGCTTCGGGCTTGCGGGCCGCGACCAGCAGATAGGCCAGTGCCGGCAACTTATCGATCTTGTCGATCCGACGCAGGTACCGCTCAAATCCATCCCCGTCGAGCTGCCCATTCAGACGCTGGTGCAGCGCCTTGTTTCGGCTGTGGCGGACGAAGCCGCGCCAGACCGGCTCGCTAACGTCCCGCACGGTCAGTTCCGTGAAGCCGCAGGCACCCCACAGGCTGCAATAGTCCTCCACCGTGCCATAGATTTCCTGGCCAGACAGCACAGCCGGGAAACTTTCCGGCTCCTCATGGAAGGGCATGTCGGCCACCAGTAATTCGCCGCCCGGCTTCAGCACGCGAAACGCTTCGGACAGAAACTCACGGCGTCCCTTGAAATGCATCGCGGCCTCGATGCAAACCACCACGTCAAACGTCGCGTCGGCAAAGGCCATCCGCTCCGCCGGCATCTGCTGAAAGTGGGCGGCGGGCAATCTGCCACGACAGGCCTGCAACTGCATTTCTGACAAGTTTATGCCGTGGATCTGGTCTTGCGCGAAATATTTGGCCAGGCATCGCGTGGTACCGCCAAGGCCGCAGGCCACATCCAACAGCTTTCCCGTCTGACGCGCCAGCATTCCCACCATCTGATCAACCAACTGTTCACAGGCTTGGCTGTGGGTCTGGGTTTGCGGGGTAAAATAACCAAGGTTTCCGAACCCGTCCTCGGGACGGGCGTCCGGAGAAAACTCCATCCCGAAGAACTGGGCATCATAGGATGCAACCAGGCGACTTTGGAATTCTTCGGGCAAAGCAAGCTCCTCAGGTGACGGGCGCGTCAGACGCCTGGGGTAATGGAAACCGGGATGGTGGCGACGTCATGGGTCAGCCATCCCTGGACGCGGGTGGGCGCAGCAGACGCGCGGAACCGGTGAAAACAGGGGGCCAGCGCCTGTAGCAGACAGTTGATCTCCAGCCGTGCCAGATGCGCCCCAAGGCAGTAAAAAGCGCCGTGTCCAAAGGACAGGTGGGCCATGTTCGGCCGGTCGGGCCAGAAGCGATGCGGATCTGCAAACCGGTCGGGGTCGCGGTTGGCGGCGGCCGTCAACAACAGCATTTCCTGTCCCCGGCGCATCTGATATCCGTCAAACTCAAGATCAGCGCCGATCTTGCGACGAATACCCAGAATCGGGCTGTCCAGGCGCAGGAATTCGTCAGCCCACCTGGCCGTCTGCCCAACCGGGGCAGGCCCGGTACTGCTGGTGTTGGTCGACAGCAGACGGACCAGGATATTGGCCAGGGCACTGGCTGTTGTTGTCACCCCCGCCGTGACCATCGTTCCGAAAGCATCATGCAGGCTTGCCTCGGGCAATGCATGTTGCACCGCGCACGTCACCATGGCTTGCCGAAGAGGCGGGCCTGCATCGGTGGTACTGGCCGCAAGCTGGCGGCTGAAATAGGCCCGGATCAGGGCGCGCGCCACCCCAGCTGCCGATGGCACCCGCCCCGGCCAGGAAAGGTCATAGCCGCCCAGCACAGCCCTTCCCAATTCGGACAGCATCGGCAGATCGGCGGCCGGAATCCCCAGCAGCGCGGCCATGACCCGCATCGGGATCCGGTGAGCCAGTGCCGGCACAAGGTCGGCTTGATCGCCCTCCAGGACCGCGCTGACCGCGTCAGCCACGGCCCTGGATACGGCCAGTTGGATGTCATCGCAGAAGGGTGGTTTCAACCAGAGACGGATCTGGTGGGCAAGGCTGGCCCGGAACGCCGGCGACTTATCGGCAAAGCTGCTGGCTCCACCCGGGACGACACTTGGCGACCGCAACAACTGGGACAGCGTCTCGTACCCTGAGACGACCCACATGTTTCGGTCTTCGACGAACCCGATCCGCCCACGCCGCTGCAGGTCGGCCAGGAACGCATGGGGATTGCTGACATAGTCATCCGGCGGGGCGACCTTGCCGAACAGGTTCATTGGTGTGTTCTCGGACCTGTGAGTTCGCCCAGGGCGGACAACACCGTGGCGGTGGTGAAAATGCCAGCCCTGTCCGTGGCCGGGATCCGTTCCCGTTGCGCGTTGCTGATCAGCATCCGTGCACGGCCAGGCCACGAGCCGTCTGGCCGCTGCAGGCGGGCCAGCCTGTCCAAGCATTCCGCCTGCTGCAAGGGCGTAAAGTCAGGGGCCAGACGCGCGGTGCGCAATAGCAGGGCCAGCATGAAGGCATCATCCGGCATTTCGGCCGTCAGGCGCCGAAGGGCCTGGGCCGCCGCGCGACGGGTGGCCTGGATGGCGGCCGGCTCTGTCCGACCGGCCAGCGCGGCAGTCGCCAGGGCGGTCGGGTATGCGGGGTCCGCCCACCAGTATCCCGCCCAGCATCCATCAGCCTGCTGGGCGGCAAGCAGCGCCGGCAGCACTCTGCCCGCCATCTGGGGCAGGCCTGCGGCAGCGGCAGTCACACAATCATGCGGCAGCGACCAGTCCGGGTTGACGGCTGTACGATGGCTGCTCTCCAGATACGTACAGACGGCGCCGTTGGTGCCCACATGCCGGTCCAGAAATGCCAAGCCCCTGCTGGCAGCCGGATCATGCAACCGTCCCAGCCCGTCTGCGAGCCGCAATGCCCAGATTGTGCTGTCAGCGTCGGCCGGTTGCAGCAGGTTCCACCCCCATCCCCCGCGCCTCTCATCGGTGCGAGCCGACAAGATCGTCCAGGCACGGCTGGCGGCGGGCACGGCGCCAGCTGTCAGCAGGGCGCAGCCGACATAGGCCGTCACCCATTCATCACTAATTCCTTCGCGGAAACCATCGTAATCCAGCCACCAGCCGGTGTGGGTCCGTTGACCCAGCAGGAAATCCAGCGCCCCCTGCCACATGCCGCCCTGCAGCGACGGTCCTGCCGTGGCAGGTTCCGATGGGAGGGCGGGGCCGGCAGGTGTGGCCCCCCGTTCCTGTTCCAGGAACCCCACATAGGCCTTCACCTGATCGCCCTGGCCCACCTTCATATGGCTGATCCTGCATTCAAGCCAGCCAAGCCGTTCCCGCCCCTTCGCCAGGGCTTGAGCGATCAGCGGGCCTGGCCAGCCGCCTTCCACCTGGAACGGCAGAATGGGGCCGGGCCAATCCGCCAGCCGGTCCGGGTAATCCGGCAGGCATCGGCCCTGGTCGGTCAGCCGGCGAAAGACGGCCCGCCACCGCGGATCATCGCCGACACTCCCCCCGACGAAGCACTCGAACCCGATTTGGTCTTCCAGGCGGTCGCCCAGGGTCAGTGCCAGCCGGAACCGGTCCACCAGGCCGGACAGGATGTCCGCTTGGTGTTGGCGCTCGATGGCGATATCGTGCCTGCCGGCTGCGGTCAGGAACGCCCCCACGCTGTCCGCCGGCAGGGCATCGATGATCAGGCGCAAGGGCTGCCCCGGCCGGCCAAGCATCAGGCCCAGATGGGACAGGCGCGATTGCGCGGGAAGGGCCAGCAGGCAACGGTTCAGTGCGTGCAACGTATCGGCCGTCAAGGCAAGGCCGAAAGCAGCGGCCAACGCCCGAACCGTCTCCGCCGGATCCAAGCCACGATCCCGCAAGCGCAGGAACACGGACAGGCATGGGGAAGGACACCCCGCTGACCACTGCGTCAAGGCATCCAGTTCAAGCCACAGTTCGTCGGACGCCGTCGTGAAGCATCCCGTATCCAGGGCGGCGCGCAACCATGACCAGGATGTGCCGCCAGGAGGTGACAATGTGTCCAGCCATGTCCGCAGCATGACCATCTCGTCCCCCGGACGGATGCGTTGCTGAAGGTCGGTGGGGCCTTCGGTACCGAGGGGGAATTCCAGGCCAGCCGACGCCACCGGCGGTAACTGTCGAGCCAGCGTCGCCAACGGAGCCGGCAAGGGCCATTGCCGCTGCTGCATCACCATGGACAGGATCGGCAGGAGGCTGGCGTCGGTCATCGTGCCACCATCTGTTCGATGATGGGCAGGTGTTCCCATGCCCGCTCAGAGCGGACCACCTGAACCGGAACCGTCTCTGCCACACGGGCCAGCCCCTCCAACACGACGCCTGAGATCATCCGGCGCATCATTGGTGGATACGACGCTTCCACGAGCTTTCCCAGCGCCTCCGTCGCCGCCAAGGGGCCGCTGGCACGGATTCCTTCACCGGGAATTCCCGGTGTCAGCCAGTAAAGTGCCGACAAAGCACGTCCGGTCTGGGCATATTGGCCGTGGCAAGGTGCGTCCGCCCTGGCCAGATCCCACAAGTATTTGTCGGGGTATGGAATATGCGCCAGTCCTTCCGTGTCGGGAAGCAGCGCCGCCGCCGTGTCCCGGCACAGCCTGATGCCGGTGGGGCCGGGCTGCACCATCAGCAGGCCGGCAGCGTCGGGCACGAGGGCCGTCATGTCGTCGGCATACAGCGTGGCGCCGCGGAGCAGCAGCCAGGCGGCCAGCGTCGATTTGCCGGCCCCACTGTCCCCAATGAAACCCACCAGCCGTCCATCCACCTCCAGTGTGGCCGCGTGCAGGCATACGGTGCCGCGCAGATGCAGTGCCATCCCCAGGATTATGCCAACAGCCAGGGCGGGCAGGAATACCAGCTTCTCTGGCCGGGATTGAAGGTTCACCTCCCGGCCATCACTGGAAATATCCGCCGTGATTTCTCCAGGCCAAACCAGCCGCACAGCCCCGTCGGGCTGACGGAACAGCAGAGGCTCCCCGGCCCATGCGTGCATGCCTTCCGCTTGCCCTGGCGTGGCGGAGGCGGCCCAGTTGATCACCACGTCAGCCACCATGCCCTGCTGCGCGGGCCTTGCCGCCGGCAGAGGAAAATCACAGCGTATGGTGCAACCGTAGAGCCGATAGTAACCGGACACGGTCAGAGTGTCCCTGGTTCTTGGTCGGGCCACCGTTCGCTGTGCCATTGAATGAAATGGGCGATCGTTCCCCCCTGCAGCACGGAGGTGAACATACTTTGCCGCCAGCCCTCCCGGTTGGTCGGGCTGATCTGGGATAGCGCCGCCAGGAAATCCTCCCGGTCCACCATATCCCAGCACCGATGCCCGGCAGTGGCTGCTGCCCAGGCCATAAGCTCGCTACGGGCTGCGGCCAGGCGGGCCGCAATCAGCGGATCAAAAGCGGGCCCCTTGTCCGGGCGTTGCCGAATGGTCTCTGGTAGGATGCCTGCCATGGCTTGACGGAACAAGTATCGGGGTACCCCGTCCTGCCGCATCTGCCGCCCTGGCAGCGACAGCATGAATTCCAGCACCCGGCGGTCCAGCATCGGAAATACCAGCGTCTGACCAAAGGCCTTGGCCGAAACCTGAGTGGCGCCGTTGACAGTCAATTCGATCCGGCCCGGCTCCAGCAGGAACGCCATCTGGCGCCTTACCGTGGCGACGATCGGGATGTCCTGTCCGAACAGCCGTCGCCGCCGGGTCAAGAGGGGGCGCAATGACCGTCCAACGATGGACGGCACCCGGATGCGCTGGAGACTGGTTTGCAACAGCGGGCCAAGCAGTTCCCGGCGCGCCATATCCGTCCATTTTGCCCCGTTCCGCCGCATCGCGGCCAGTTCCCGCCATGCGGCCTGCCAATCCCCTTCGCAGGCCAGGGCCAGGGGAAAGTTGTTGGGCCGGGAGGAGGCGAAGAAATCACCCGCGAACCCGCTCAGAACGAGGTCGGCCCCATGTTCCTGGCCTGCCGCCGAAAGGGCCGCTTCCATATGCGTGACCGTTGAGTAGGGTGGGCAATTCAATAGCTCAAAGGTTCGGGAGAGCGCGCTGAAGGGCTGCGGCTGCGGACTTTCGCGCACCCAGTGGATGTCGATATTGTCCTCTTGGGCACGCACCGCTTCGATGTGGCGGCGCTCATCGGTTTCAGGGCCGGTCCAGCCATCCGGAAGGACAGAGCTGATCGCAAGCAACCGACGACCCTCCCGCCGCAGCCGCCGGGCGGCCAAGCACGCGATGGCAGAGGAGTCGAGCCCACCGCTTAACAGGACGGCGCATTGCCGTCCTCCACGAAGACGTTCCTCCACCGCAGCGGTCAGCAGGTGGCGAAGGTCGACAGCCGGCTGCTCGCGGACACGCACAGGCGGCGGACGCCACCAGCGGTGCACCGACATCACGCCCCTCTCCAGCCGCAGCAGGTGGCCAGCCGGCAATAGATCGACGTCCCGATAGAATGAACCGGTGCCGGTGAGGCCGGGGACCCGGCCTAAGATGCCGGCAAGCATCTCTGGGCGCAATCGCGCCGAGATGGTCGGCAAACCCAGCAGGGCGACCAGCTCGGTGGCAAAGGCGATACCCGTCCCGTCCTTATCCTTGTGGTAGAAAATCGGGCAGCCGCCGACGGGGTCACGGGCTAAAATCAGGACGTCGGCCGCCGCATCCCAGGCCATGAAAGCGTAGGTTCCGGTGATATGCCATGGGCAATCAGGCCCCCATTGGGCAAACGCGGCTGCCAGTAGTTCCTCGTCACTCGCCGATACCGGTTGGGAAAGACCGGTTGCCAGACGGTCGCGGTCATCCAGGCGTCCATCGGAGACGACCTTCCAGATGCGGCCCGCAGGATCTCGAACCTGCAGCACCCGGGCGGCATCGCCTTCCACAAACAGGGTTGCGGCTCCGAAGACCTTGGCGGCACTACGGCCCGCATATGTCCGGCTATATTGGTCGCCAACCGCGGCGGCGTCCCCACGCACTATGCCCGCAAATGCTGACATCGGTACCCCATGATGTCAGCATTCAATTTTCTGAACGAGATCGGCCGCCTGTAGGGCGGTGATGAATTCTCGCATGTCACGTTCGCACTCCGCTGCGTCCACCTCATGCTCGGCAACAACGGCCTCAACAAGTTCAGATATCGAACGCTGCTGCTCCAACAGCTCCCAGACCAGCTGACCAACCCCTTCGATCTCAAAATATTTGCCGCTACCAACTCCCATGGCAACAACAGTGCCATTGAGCTTGGTCCAAATAACGTCCTGCTCCCGAATATACACTTTATTCCTCCGCGCAGCAGCGCAAGGCAAGACGCTGGACCCGATTCCCGCTGCCGCATGTCGCATCAAATTAAAAAAACTTCCGGCTTCAATGCCTCAAGACTGCGATTTGGCACCCACCAAGCGCATGACACAACAAACCAAGCCCTAGCCATAAAAACAAAATCCACCCGGAAACGGGCGCCTGGGACACTATACGCTGCACCTAATATCAGCGATTCAGGAATACCCGCCATCACTACCGGAATCGTTGCCATTGCTTTGAGTCAAGTCTGACACTCGGCCGACCTCCGTCAATCGAGGGGCCACATACGCCTGACGATTTTTCGACTTTATGCTATCGTTATTTTCTTTAGGTGTATTCTGCATTTCTTTACATCCAGAATCGTTTCTCGGAACGAGATAATCTATATTAAAGGTCATGTCAATTCCTCTGAACTGCGTCAAAATCGGCGCCCATGTATCCAACGCGCACTATGCAGCCCAAGGTTCCGGGCGTGGGCTTTAATACCCCCAGATTTCTGGGCGCCTTCTTCCCTAATTTTGAGGCAAGGAGGGCATGATGGGGACCGGCAATTTCAGTGACGAGTGCAAGCGCGATGCTGTGGCGCAGATCACCGAGCGGGGCTATCGGGTTGCGGAGGTGTCGCAGCGGCTTGGCGTGAGCCAGCACTCGCTCTAGGCGTGGAAGAAGACGTTCTCGAAGCCGTCAGGAGGCGATGACGATCAGGCGGCGGAGATACGTTGCCTGAAGAAAGAGCTGGCTCGCGTCACTGAGGAGCGCGACATCTTAAAAAAACCCACCGCGTATTTCGCCAAGGATGCAAAATGAGATACGCGTTTGTTGCCGAGCATCGCCAGCAGTTCACGGTGCGGGCGATGTGCCGCTGTCTGTGTATCCGGCCCAGTGGTTTCTATGCCTGGCTGAAGAACCCGCTGAGCAAACGGGCCGGGGAAGATGTGCGCCAGACCGCACGTCTCAGCAAGGCCTGGAAGGAAAGCGGCAGGGTCTAAGGCTATCGCAAGCTGCATGACGACCTCCTTGATCAGGGAGAGACCAGTTGCCCCAACCGCATCGCTCGTCTCGCCAGGCTGGCCGGGATCAAGGCCGAGATAGGCTACAAGCGTCGGCCCGGCTCCTATGGCGGCAAGCCGTCGGCCGCGGTCGACAACACCCTTGCCCGGCAATTTGATGTCGATGCGCCGGACAGGGTGTGGGTGACGGACATCACCTATATCCGGACCCAGGAGGGCTTTGCCTATCTGGCCGTGGTGATCGACCTGTTCTCCCGCCGCGTCATCGGTTGGTCGCTGCAAAGCCGCCAGACCACTGGTGTCGTGCTGCAGGCGTTGCTCATGGCGGTGTGGCGCCGAAAGCCGAAACGCAAGGTTCTGGTCCATTCCGATCAGGGCTCGCAGGTCACCAGCATGGACTGGGCTGCGTTCCTGAAGCACCACAATCTTGAGCACTCAATGAGCCGTCGCGGCAACTGCCATGACAATGCCGTGGCCGAGAGCTTCTTCATCTCCTCAAGCGCGAGAGGAGACGGCGCAGGACCTACCGAACACGCGAGGAGGCAAGGAAGGACGTGTTCGACTATATCGAGATGTTCTACAACCCGAAGCGCAAGCATGTCCGGAACGGGATGCTGTCACCCGTCGCGTTCGAACGACAGCAGGAAATGTAACCCGAGGGTGTCCACAAAACCCGGGGCAATTCACAGATTTATCTCGGAATCACCGCGCGCGGGCGGCCCCTATTTCATCATCGGAAGCGCCGACAAAACGGTTGAAAGAAGCCGGACCGTTGTCGCTGAACATCTCCTGCGGTGTTCCCGAGCAGTCCACCTGGCCGTCTTTCATGTAGATTATTCTGTTGGAGACGCTTCTTGCGAAGCCCATCTCGTGGGTGACGACGATCATCGTCATACCTTCTTCCGCGAGCTTGCGCATCACGCGCAAGACTTCGCCGACGAGTTCGGGATCGAGTGCCGATGTGGGCTCATCGAACAGCATGACCTTCGGCTTCATCGCCAAGGCTCGTGCGATGGCGGCACGTTGTTGCTGTCCGCCAGACAAGTGGGCGGGATAGGCATTCCGTCTGTCGGCAAGGCCAACCTTCTCGAGCAGGGCTTCGGCTTCTTCGATGCTCTCGGCGCGCGGGCGCTTCATCACGTGGATCGGGCCTTCGATCACGTTTTGCAGCACAGTCATATGTGACCAGAGATTGAATGTCTGAAAGACCATGCTCAACTGCGAGCGCACCCGGTCGATCTGCTTTTGACTGCCGATCACCGCGTGACCGCGACGTTCGTGGATCTCCAGCTTTTCTCCGTCCAGCCAGACTTCTCCTCTGTTCGGCAGTTCCAGCAGGTTGATGCAGCGAAGGAATGTCGACTTTCCCGAGCCCGAGGCACCGAGCAAGGAAATCACATCGCCGTCATTGGCCTCGAGCGACACGCCCTTCAGCACCTCGAACGTGCCGAAGCTTTTATGGATGTCGACGAGCTTCAGTCGAGGAGAGGCTTGCATGACGGTTCCAGTCATTGGTTCGGCTTTGGTTGACATCAGGCCATTGGGCAATGGTGCTTCGAGAGCTTGAATTCCAAGAGAGCCATCATCTGAATGATGACAAAATTGAGCGTGAGATAGATGACCGCCGCGCATGAGAAGACTTCGAAGACGCGGTAGGTTTCCGAGCTTATGCGTTGCGCGACACCTGTCACTTCCCAAACGGTGACGATGCTGGCCAGGGCGGTCGATTTGACCATCAGGACGAGTTCCGTGGAGTAGCTCGGGAGTATCGCACGCAGAGTGAGCGGTGCGATGATCCGGCGGAACAGCAAGAAGCCGGACATGCCGATCGATCTGGCAGCCTCAATGTCCCGAACAGGGATGGCGCGCAGACCGCCCCGGAGTATCTCGGCTGTGTAACCTGCGGTACAGAGCGACAGAGCGATCACTGCACAGACAAAGGGTTCGCGCAGATAGGGCCATAGGGGACCGCCGCGAACGATGTCGAACTGGGCGAGGCCATAATAGATCAGGAATATCTGGATGAGGAGAGGCGAGCCGCGAAAGACGAAGATATAGGTTTTTGCGAAGGAGGAGAGGAGAGGGTTCTCGGCTATACGCATCCACGTGATCACCAGTGCCAGCAAACCACCACATGCGGAGGACAGCAAAAAGAGGAGCAAAGTGAGCGGGGCGGCCGAGAGGAGCTCCATCATGGTCGCGGCGAGGAAGTGAATATCCATCACACCCTCCCCATCGTCGAGGAAGGCATGCTGCGATCAGCAATCCGCTCGAGCATCTTGAAGATGCGATCCGAAGCATTCGTCAGCAGCAGATAGAAAATTCCGCCTGCCGAAAGATATAGGAAATATTCGCGCGTCGATCCGGCTGCCAATTGGCTCATGCGCATCAGTTCGGCGACACCGATCACTGAAATCAGGGCGGAATCCTTGAGCGTCAACTGCCAGACATTGCCAAGCCCGGAGATCGACAACCGCAGGACTTGCGGTAGTATGATGCGGCGGAAGCGCTGCATCCGGCGCATTCCAATCGCCATGGCTGCTTCGATTTCGCCTCTCGGGACAGCCAGGAATGCGCCACGATAGACTTCGGCCTGATAGGCTCCGGAAACGAGGCCTACTGCTGCGACCCCGGCTACGAAAGCGGGAACGGCGATAAAACCGGTATAGCCGAAGAGATTGCCGAGGCCGGTCACGATACTCGATCCACCGAAATAGAGGACGTAGATGACCAGCAGTTCAGGGATCCCCCGCAGCACCGTGGTGTAGATCGAAGCCGCTCCTCGCAAACCCAGGGTTTTCGACAGTTTCCACGAACAGATGACTGCCCCGAGAACCGCGCCGAGCGCCATCGAGCAAACAGTCACAGCGAGGGTAACGAGTGCACCGAGGAAAAGTAGCAACATCCAGCGGGAAAAATCATTGTCGAGGATATCAGTTTGCATGGCGGTGTCCGGGCATCATGGCGCGAGCGTCGCGCTGGTATCGAAGCGAGACAGGCTGAACGGGGCCATACTGCCAGGGATGTGGCCGTCGGCAATCCACTTGGCGACCTCGAAGCTGTGGATCGCCGCCAGCGAAACGCCGCTGTGGCAGGTGACCAGGAAGGCTCCCGGTACCAGTTCTTCATAGATCGGAGAAGCGTCAGGCGACATGATCCTCAAGGCTGACCAACTCCTGACAGCCCGTATATTGGCTAGGATCGGGAAGAGACGAACGGCATCAGCGGCCATTTGCCTATTGGCTTCCATGGTGGTGGCGGTGTCAAAGCCCACATCCTCCCAGGTCGATCCGATCATGATGGAGCCGTTGTCGGTTTGACGCACTTGCTCCATCGCCTTCGTGAATATCGGCCGCACCCGCTCGGTGACGATAATCTGACCGCGTATCGGCTTAACGGGGACTGCCTTCCCCAAAAGATCGCCCAGGCCTGCATTGCCCAGTCCTGCGGAAAGCACGATCCGGGTTGCAAGTATTGTGCGGGTCTGCGTTCTGACGACAAACTTGCCCCCGCGCTGCTCCAGACCGATGACGCCTTCGCCAGGCGCGTACCGCCCTCCAAGGTCCACGTAGGCGCGATGCAGGGCCTGCAGCAAGCGGATCGGATTGGCATGGCCGTCGTAGCGACTATAGCTGGCGCCCGCCACGTCATCGCCGACCTCCGGCACCAGCTTCTTCAGTTCCTTGTTGTCCAGCATCTCGAAGTGGTAGGGGGCGCCATATTGCTCCTTCACCGTCTGCAGATCGGCCGCCCGCTGCTCCATGGCATCCGGGGTGAGACAAAAGAACAAGCCTCCCGATTGGTCGAGTGAAACGTCTATTCCCGTGCGGCTTCCCAGTCTTTGGGCGAGATCGGGCCACAGCTCCGCGGCCCGGATCGCCCATCCTGTGTAGGCGGGAAGCGCGAGACCCTTGCCCTGGACCCAGACCAGACCGAAATTCCCTCGACTGGCCCTCACGGCGGAATCGCCTTCATCGATGACAACGCTGTCGATCCGCTGCAGAGCGAGACCATAGGCGATGGATATGCCGACAAGCCCCCCGCCGATCACGGCGACGTCTGCTTCAATGTGCATGACTGTCGTCCTTGACTGAGGGCTCTGCCGAAGCCGCCATGTCGGCAAGCGTGATGGGCTTCAAGGGGAAGCGGACATTATAGGAGCCGACGTCACCGATGCTCGCAGACGTTTCCCGGGCAAGGAGTTGCGACACTTGCAGTGCGCACATCCTTCCCTGGCATGGCCCCATGCCGCACCGTGTAAAGGCCTTTGCCTGCGCAGGGCCGATCGCGCCATCTCGGACCGCTTCACGCAGGGCCGATGCCGGGACTTCTTCACAGCGACAGATGATCGTCTCGTCGGCAATGCGCGTGACCGCCAGGCGTGGCGGATAAAGGGCATCAAGAAAGGGCCGGAATTTCTCTTCCTTCTCCAGTGAGTGCAATGCGCAAGCCAGTACTTTCCGGCTCTTCGCATTGGCCCGATCCAGATCGGACAGGATCGTTGAGACAGCGACTTCCGCCGAGGCCGGAGCTGCATCGGCCCCTCGGATCGAGGCTCCGTCTCCGATGATGAAGACGTTCCTGTTGCTGGACCGGCCACGGCTATCCGTAAAAGGAACGAAGCATGCCTGGCTGTCGCTCCAAACATGTTTGCAGCCCAGCGCCCGGCTCAGATGCGTGTTCGGGATGACGCCTTCGTGCACGAGCAGCAGATCGAGTTCCAGCTTGGCGGGGTAGTCCCTCGAGACGAATTGCAGTTCCGTCAGTTGGTCCTGTCCCAGTGCCATGACGTCCGAGACGTCCTTGTAGATCGGGATGCCGCTTTGCCGGACGGCGCGCAGCATTCCGATACCCTTCAGCACCTTTTTGCGGTTCGCAAGCACGGCCTTCACATGTTTTAGGCCGAGGGCAACCTTGTTGACCGGGGGCGCGGTGTCGAGGATGGCGCCGATCCTGACGCCTGCAGTCGTCAACTGCTGTGCAAAGAGCAGCAGCAGGGGGCCATTGCCCAACAAGGCGACGCGGCCGGACGGAACGAGGCCGGAAGACTTCAAGAGGAGCTGCGCTGCGCCGAGGTTCATCACGCCCGGCAGTGTCCAGCCTGCAAAGGGAACTGGCCGTTCCATCGCTCCGGTCGCTGCGACAAGCTTTCTGAAGGAGATCGACATGTGCAGACCCGAGCAGGAGAATGCTGCCCTCCCGCCGTTTTGGTCGGTATCGATGCGCCACAACGCAGCTCCGAAAAACGTCGCTATAGATGCGGACCGGAAGCGTTCAATGATGGGCGCACCCTTCCTGTAATCAGCTCCGAGAGCGCTGCTTTCGCGAAAGGGACCGCTCTCCAGTCCGCGATAGATCTGACCTCCAGCATCGGGCCGCTCATCCACAAGGGCAACCGAAAGTCCGGCATTGGCTGCTGCTGCGGCGGCTGTCATTCCAGCCGGGCCACCGCCAATAACGAGAACATCGACACTGACCATCAGAGGTTCTCCACAGATGGGGCAAGTGTTTGGGCGACCGTAGTCTGGCGCTTGATCTTCATACCCGGCATCACCAGTCGCAGACAGCCTTGCTGATTGGCAATGCCATCGATCTCGACCAGGCAATCGAAACAGACACCCATCATGCAGACAGGCATGCGAGGCGCGCCACTGACGACGGTGCGTCGATATGGAAACGCGGTGTTGGCGAGAAGAACGGCTGCGACGGTGTCACCCTTGGTACACTCAACGGGTCTGCCGTCGACTTCGACGAGCAGCTTCGTTGCAGGCAGGTCGAACAGCCGGCTAAACATCGACATTTCCGAGCCTGTTGGCCGCGACCGCAGAGATCTCGATCAGGTAGGGGCCATCCAGGTCGCTGACGCCAACGGTGGCGCGGGCAGGAAGGCGCTCATGGTCGAACCGCTCACGCCAGACCTTGTTCAATGTCTGCTTGTGGCTCATGTCGGTGACAAACACCGTGACCGAGAGAACGTCATCCAGCGTGGCCGCGACGTTCGACAGCATGACCGTGAGGCGATCCAGGACTTGATCGACCTGGACCTCGAAAGGCGCATGTCCGTCTTCAGCGACGATACCGGAAAAATAGGCCGTCGGGCCGTATGCGACGATCCGATGGAACGCCGGCGTCTGGCCGATGTAGTGTCTTTGCATAATGTACTCCGGGCCGCAGTTGCTCACCGCAAGCCTCTGACTGGATCATACGGTTTTGGTATGAATTTGGGCGGCGGCCGTAACAGGCGCGACCACCGCCCGGCAAGTCACCTGGGAGTAACGTCTGTCTTGAGGAATTCGAGCGAGAGCTTGGTAAGGGTTCCATCGTCCCGAGTGGACTTGATCGCGCCGTCCAGAGCCGCACGCAGATCGTCGTCGGTTTTGCGCAGGCCGAGCCCGACACCCTCGCCCCAGATCGGACCTCGGATCGTCGGACCGACGAAGTCGAGCGCACCACCTGCGGTCTCGATCGCGGTGGTCAGATAGACCGTGTTGTCGATGATCAGATCAATGCGGCCGTTCTGCAGGTCGATGTCCCGCTCCTGCCCCTTCTTGTATTCGCGGATTTCGGCGACGTCGCCGAAGTTCTCCCGAACGAACGCGCCGTAGTGGGTTGCTGCCTGGATGCCGATCACCTTGCCCTTGAATGCGGCCCGCAAGGCATCGAGTTCGCCGGCGGCCTTGGCGGTCGACGCCAGAACGATTTCATCGACGGCGAGATCCTTGAGCTCGGCCGCGAAAGCTGTGGAGGCAACGAAGCGGGAGCGTGTCGATGCGTATGGAACGCTGAAATTGATGACTTCCTTGCGCTTGGCCGTGATGGACATCGCATCCATGATGACGTCGAACTTCCCGGCGTTGAGGGACGGGATCATGCTGTCCCACTCGGCCGTGATGAGCTTGCAGTCAAGCTTGGCGCGCTCACAGAGCACTTTGGCTAGCGCCGGTTCGAAGCCTCCGAGCGTGCCGTCCGAATTGGTCAGGTTCCACGGCTTGTAGGCGCCTTCGAGGGCGATGGTTACTGTTTTGTCCTGAGCCATTGATGGCGATGCAACTAGTAGCGCAGCAAAAATGGGAATCAAACTTTTGATCAGGTGATGCGGCATCTTGTTCCCTTTTTGAGTTGGAGGCAGGCAGAACTTACGTCTACTTCGCCTCTGCATTGTGAGGTCGGGCCGGTAAAATACAAATATCAATGCTTTTGGACTTGATATCAAAAAGGCATGAAGTGAAAGTGATGCATCGGCAAACGAGGCTCGGACCTATTCGGCGTGAAAGATTTCACTCTTCGGGAAATTGAGGCCTTCGCCGCGATCATGAATCACGGCACGGTGACAAGAGCCGCAGATTTCCTCAATGTCGCGCAGCCCGGCGTCAGCAGGTTGATAGCGCAACTTGAAACCAAGGCTGGCATGGCGTTGTTTCTTCGGCGAAAGAAGCGATTGGTGCCCACGGCCGAGGCGCTGTCTCTGTTTGCGGAAGTCGAACGATCCTTCATCTCTGCAAAAGAAATCACCCGGGTCGCGAGGGATTTGGCGGACCTGAAGACCGGGCGATTGAGGATCGGCGTATTGCCGGCGCTCGGCAGCGGCATTATCCCGTCGATCGTCCAGCAGTTTCTGGCCGATCATTCGGATGTGAAGGTCACCGTTAACATCCGCTCGACGCAGACCCTCATCGAATGGGCGGGCCGCAATCAGGTCGACCTCGCGATTGGCGTGACGTCGAATTACGAAAATCCCACCATCACGCGTCGGCTTTTGCCGACGGTTCCGGTCGTATGTGTCCTTCCCGAGGGCCATGAGTTGGCGAGTCTGCCGAGCGTGGATGTCCGGCATCTGAGCGAGACGAATTTCATCTCCCTCCTGTCGTCCGATCCCATGGCCGTACAGATCGAGCAGCTCTGTGCCAGAGAGGGAGTGCGTATTCCCGTCGCGATCGAGACGAACCTGGCGGCAACTGCGATCGCATTCTGCCGGGAGGGGTGGGGTGTTACCGTCGTCGATCTCCTGTCCGCGCTTGCAGCCCCACTCGACGGGCTGGTGGTCAAGCCGTTCGAACCCAATCTGATTATCAGCTACAGCATTTACAGACAGAAGGGGTCCAGAGCCTCTTCCCTGACGGATGCCCTGATCGAATTTGCCATCAGGAAGCTCAGCCGCGTGATCGAAATGAAAGCATTGAACAACTGACGGCAGCAGGTCACTCGCGGCTTTCCTGGGCATGGATCGCCGTCAACATGTGACTGATCTCGCGCAGCTTGCTCGACGGCACATGGCTGAAAACCTTGCGGTAGAAATGCACCATGCAACGCTGCCAACGCGCCTCGGGCAGATAGTCCGCTTCTCGTCGTCCGACCAGACCCGACGCTTCCGCCGAACCGACATCCAACACCTCGATCATGTCCATTAGCCAATGATGGACACTATCTCCTCCCGTTCCTCCACGGGAGGGCACCCAGGCCGGACGGTTACAAAAAGACCCTCGATATGGTCGCATGACTCAAATGAAACTGCCTCCGGAAAACCCGGGACGGTTCACTTCGGCAAACCCGGCGCGGTTCAACTTGCGGAGGTTGATAGGTCGGCGGATGCCTGGTAGGCCATCCTCCTTGCTTACCTTGTGCTTACCCATGCTGTTTTGCAGGAAGAGGGGCCCCAAACGCATAACGCCGCCAACTCATTGAGTTAGCGGCGTTAGTATTTGGTTGCGGGGACAGGATTTGAACCTGTGACCTTCAGGTTATGAGCCTGACGAGCTACCTGGCTGCTCCACCCCGCGTTGGGTGCTGTGTCGGTTCGCGCCTGTGTTGTGGATTGGCGCTTGTGTG
>Ga0209066_10000395_pt1 | contig 64587 bp, 61 predicted proteins | sample All_14_2_FD_187198 | JGI IMG/M metagenome (GOLD analysis project Ga0209066, IMG submission 187198) | Freshwater microbial communities in response to fracking from Pennsylvania, USA - Allegheny Zone_MetaG_DW_15 (SPAdes) (version 2) ...
CTCCGGGCCGACCTCGCCGCCGAATTCGGATGGGGACCGTCCGAGCTGAAGGCGCTGACGGTTCCGGAACTGATCGATTGGCACCGCCAGGCGGTGCGCCTGGCCAAGGCCCGCGCGGGCCTGGGTAAAAGATTGCGAGGATAAGAGCATGGGCGGGACCATCGACGGCGCGGCAAATTCAATCAACCAGCTGGATGCGGCGATCACGCGCGTGACCGATCTGCTGGACGGCCTTGGCCGCAACGACGGTCTCGCCCGCTTCGCCAAAGCGGCCGAACAAGTTGCAAGTAGTTTCGCGAAGGCGGAGGAGAAGCCGAAGTCGTTTTTCCAGAGGCTGACGGCGTTCGGTGAAAAAGCGGCGAAAGTCGGGGAGGAGGCGACAAAATTCACCAAACCCATGATGGATTTGGGACGCTCCGCCTTGGAGGGCGCTGGAGGAATCCAGAAGATGACTTTCGGGCTTTCCCGCCTTTTGAAGCCCGGGGAAGACGCGAAGAGCCTTGTCCGTGATCTGACCGATCTATCCATGGGCTCTCCCTTGAATTTGAATGAGTTGGATCAAGGTGCGCGCAGCCTGTTGTCGTTCGGCATTGCGCAGGACAAGGTCGTGGACAGCCTAAAGATGTTGGCCGACATAGGGGCCGGGTCGGAAACATCGCTTGCCGCTCTGTCAGAGCTGTTTGGCGAGGCTAGCGCCAAAGGTACGATTGACTTTGCGGCATTGAAGAAGCTCGAAGACAGCGGCATCCAGATCATCGACGAACTGGCTGCACAGAGCAAAGTATCGCGAGAGGAATTCGAAAAATCCTTCTCGGGACAGGCCATCCCGTTCACCGAGCTGAATCGTGCGTTCACCACCCTAACGGCGAGTGGGGGCAAATATCACGGGATGCTGAGAGCCCAAGGTCAAACCTTGGACGGACTTGTCGGAACCTACAAGAATCTCAAATCCAACGTCATCGCGCAGATCGGCACCATAATTTTGGACAGCCTCGACGCTCAAGGTAAGCTGTCGCTGCTCACGGATTGGCTGCAAGTTGGGGTCCAGCGCCTTAGCGCTTTTGCCGATGAATATCCCGAAGTGGCAAGTGGTATTGTCGTCACGCTCGCAGCACTGGGGTCGGTCGGCCCAGCTGTCACCCAGATGAAAGAGTTCATCGACGGTATCAACAACCTGATGGCGGCCATCTCAATCCTGTCAACCGCCAGTTTGGCGCTTCTGGGAATCGCCGCGGTAGTTGTCGCGCTCGCGGTGCTGGGGTGGCTGATTTACGAAAACTGGGATGCCATTGCTTCGTGGCTCGAACGTCAGTGGGATATGTTGGCGACCAATTGGTCTGATTTTTGGAATGGACTTACCGAAAGCGCGAAGCGCACCTGGAGCGATATTGTCTCCTTCATCAGAGGTTTCGACCTGTCGCAACTTCTCTCGAAAGCCTGGGAAGCTGCCAAATCCCTATGGCAAGAACTCTGGTCAGCACTGCCGGACGATGTGAGAGCGGCACTGGATCGCGTACTGGCATTCATAGCCGGTCTTGGCATTGTCCAAGCGATGCAAAAGGTGATCGGCGGTTATCTCGTCATCTGGGATGGAATCTGGACACTGGTCCCGAACGCGGTAACCGACGCCGTAGAGAAGATATCCGGAATTCTGGCTGAGTTCGGATTATTGGACCTAATTTCCACAATTGCGGATACGGTATCTCAATCCTGGCGAACTCTTTGGAACAGCTTTCCCGATGCGGTAGCCGCTGCCTGGGCTGCTGTCCAAATGATCTTTCAGCAAGCCGATCTCTTCGGTCTGATCCAGACTGCGATTGAGACATTCCTGGCTGTCTGGGACGAAGCCTGGAACCTTATAAAAGCCGCTCTTTCCTCCGCATGGACGGAAATCTCTTCAATCATCGATTCCATCAGCGAAAGCCTAGGCAGAATCAGCTCCTGGTTCGGTGAACTATTCGCCAACTCGGAAGCGTCGGCAACGAGGCCCACCCTAGCCGACCAGCAAGCCGGCAGCGCCCAACACTTCGAAGGGCTGATCGTCCTTCGGCTCGAAGGCAACACGGATGGCGTTTCGGTAAGCAGCATTTCCACATCCAACGGGCTCCAGCTCGCCGTCGAAACGGCGCGCGGCGGACAGGTAATGAGAGGTTGAGATGATGAGACAGGCAAGTTTTCGAAACCAGATCTTCCATATCGCCGGCCGCGACACCGATCACGGCGCCAGGCGGGTGGCAATCCACGAATATCCGCAGCGCGACCGCCGCTATCTGGAGGATCTGGGCGCGGGCGGACTCGGTGTCGATTTCGATGCCTTCCTGATGGGCCCCAAATTGGAAGACAGGGTTAGAAACCTGATCGCGGTCTGCACCATGCCGGGCCCCGGCCGGCTGGTGCATCCCGACCATGGCGAATGGAATGCGGTCTGCACCAAGATCACCGAGAAGCGGGGCACGGAAAAGAACTACGTCACCTTCCAGCTCTCCTTCCAGGCGAGCGACCCGATCCGCTATCCCATCGCCGTCCTTGATCACGCCAAAGCACTGGAACAAAGCGTGATCAAGGCGCGTGTCGTGGTGATCGCCGGCTTCATTCTGGTCATCCGGATCCAGGGCTATCCCGCCTGGGTCACGGGAAGCCTGGCGCGGAATGTCGTGGCACAAATGCAGGCCATCTCCGACGCGCTTTCCGGTCTGAGCGGCGAGGCGGCGGAGACGCTGGCGAAGGTCGGCGACGCAGCCCAGACCCTTGCCGCCGCGCCGGAATTGCTGGCCGAGCGGCTGGGCGAGGCTATAGACGCGGCCGCCGCCGAGGCCATGCAACGACCCGACGGATTCTTCGCCCTGCTGACCCTGGTCGAACAGGCGCTGCACTCCATGGCCCAATCCCTCACCGCCACCCGTCTAGCCGTGGAGCGTAATGCCCGCGCCCTGGCCTTGCTGACCGCCCGGCTGGTCCTGCTTGCCATCGCCCGGCATCTGCCGAAGCTCGTTCTGGATGCGGCGGGCGATGTCCAGTCCGTGATCGACCGCATCGCCGATGCTTTCGACCGGCTGGCAGACATCGCCTCCGATCTGCGGGAAGACCGGGTACTGGCGGAGCTGCGCGCGCTTTGCCAGACGGCCATCCGCCATCTTGCCGCCCGGGCGCCGACGCTGCCGGAACGGATTGCCTTCTCCCTGCGCGAACCGGAACCCGCACTGGTCGTGGCCTATCGCCTGACCGGCGGCATGGATGCAACCGCCGCCCTGGTCCGGCGCAACCGCATCATCCATCCGGGCTTTCTGCCCGCGGCCACCGTTCTGGAACTCGCCTGGCAACGGGGGGTGACGGCATGAGCACGAATATCGTCTCCCTGCTGGTGGACGGGACAGAGCATCGCGGCTGGACCGATGTACGCATCGTGCGGGACATGGAACGGATGGCCGGAAGCTTCGATCTGTCCGTGTCCCATCGCTGGCCGGGCGGTCCCGCCCAGCGCAGCATAGGCCCGGGACAGGCGGTCGAAGTGCGGATCGATGGCGAGGCCGTCGTGACCGGGCATGTTGACCGGATCAGCCCCAGCTATGACGCCTCCAGCCATGGTATCTCCATCTCCGGCCGGGACCGGACGGCCGATCTGGTGGATTGCGCCCCGGCGGAAGGCAGTCCGCGCCAATGGCAGAACAAATCGCTGTCGGAGATCGCCACCAGCCTGGCCGAGCCGTTCGGCATCAAGGTCGAGGTGAGCCCGGATGCCGCGCGCGCCGCCAGCCTGCCCTTCGACAAGGTACAGATCGAAATCGGCGACACGGTGGGAGACACGCTGGAGCGTCTTGCCCGCAGCCGCGCCCTGCGCCTTGAAGCGACAGGCGCAGGCAATGCAAAGCTGGTGCGCGACCCGCAGGGCGTCGCTACCTGCCGCATCGAACGTGGCGTCAACGTGCTGTCGGCCTCCGCCGAAATCGACTGGTCGGAACGCTATGGCGCCTATGTGGTCAAGGCGCAACGACCGGGCAGCACAACCGGCGATCTGGCGGATGTGGCCCAAGTGACCTCGACCGCGCTCGACATCCAGGTCCGGCAAGTGCGGCGCATGGAAATCCTGGCTGAACAGGCGATGGACGGCGCCGCCGCAGCCCAACGCGCCCGCTATGAAGCGACCACCCGCGCCGGCCGGTCCTGCAACGCGACCTATACGCTGCAGGGCTGGCGCGAAGGCGGAACCACCGGGCCACTCTGGACCCCCAACAGGCTGGTCGATATCGCGGATGACTGGCTGGATCTTTCCACCCGCTGCCTGATCTCGCGGGTCACGCTCAGCCTGTCCTCGCGCGGCTCCATCGCCGAGCTTGCCTGCCGTCCCTACGAAAGCGACGAGGAAAGAGAGGCATCATGGATGCGATGAACATCATCCTGGAGCGTTGGCTGCGGCCGATGCGCCGCCGGATCATGCTGCTGGCCGGCCGGTCCGTGCTGCAGGCGGTGGAGGAACGAGCCGGTCTGCAACGGGTGCAGCTCGCCGGCCTGGCCGAAGAACTGCTGGATGACTGCGAGCGCTTCCAGCAATACGGGCTGACCTCCCACCCCCTGCCCGGCGCGGAAGCCGTGCTGGTCTGTCCCGGCGGGGATCGCAGCCATGCCCTGGTGCTGGCGGTGGACGACCGCCGCTACCGCCTGCTCGTCGCACCGGGCGAAGTTGCGCTCTATGACGACAGGGGACAACGCGTACATCTGACACGTACAGGCGTGGAGATCGAGGCCGACACCATCCTGCTGCGATCCGCCGGCGTGATCCGGATCGAGGGGGCGGGGGTCGAGATCCATGGCACCACCTATCGCCAGGACGATGTGGCGGGGCTGGGTTCCCGCCGTACCCATCTGGGCGGCACCGCCTTCAGCGACGACAGCTACACGACGGGCACGACCACAAGCGCGACCGAACATGGTTTCGCTCCGCCGGCCGTACCGTCCGATCATCCGGAGAATGCGTGATGGATGTGCAAATAGCCTTTCAAGACCTGACAACAGGCGGAGATATTCGGCTGGACGGGGCCGATCTGGCCGGCGATTCCACGCTGCGCACGGCGGTGATCCTGTCGCTGTTCAGCGATGCCCGGGCCGGTGCGGATGATCCGCTGCCGGCGGGCGAGAGCGACCCCAGAGGCTGGTGGGGCGATGCACTGGCCGATGCGCCGGGCGATCGCTACGGCTCCCGGCTCTGGCTGCTCTCGCGGGAAAAGCGGACGGAAGAGACGCGGCTGCGTGCCGAAAGCTACGCCAGGGAAGCGCTTGCCTGGCTGCTGGAAGACGGCGTCGCCGCGCGCCTTGCCGTAACCGCGACCTGGACGGGTCCCGCCACGCTGGTGATCGCCATCGAAATCCAGCGGCCGGACGCCATCCCTGAAACCTATCGCTTCGGAACTTTGTGGAAGGGGCTCACCGATGCCGTTTAACACACCGACACTCGCCGATCTGCGTTCCGCCCTGACGGCGGAGCTGGAAGCACGCCTGCCGGGCAGTGATCCGCGGCTGCGGCGCTCCTTCCTTGGGGCCTTGACCGCCGCCGAGGCCGGCGCCGTGGATGGGCTCTACGCCTATCAGCGCTGGATGGCCGACCAGCTGTTTCCCGATACGGCGGAAGCCGCGGAGCTTGCCCGCTGGGCGCTGATCTGGGGCCTGGCCCGCAAGCCGGCCGTGCCGGCCAGGGGCAGCGTTATGCTGTCGGGCACCGACGGCGTCACCATTCCAGCCGGGGTGGAGATGAAGCGGGGCGACGGCCTGTCCTATCGGACGACGGAATCGCGCCTTGTCGCGGACGGGTCCGCAGTGGTCCCGGTTCAGGCCATGGACGCCGGTCCCGGCGGCAACACTGCCGCCGGAAGCGCGCTTTCCCTGGTCACCCCCATCGCGGGCGTCGTCAGTCGCGGAAGTGTCACAGCCGATGGCCTTGCAGGCGGCACGGCGGAGGAAGGGGATGCATCCCTGCGCGCCCGGCTGCTGGCCCGCATCCGCCAGCCGCCGCATGGTGGTGCCGATTTCGACTATCTGACCTGGGCGCTGGATCGCGAAGCGCATGGACAACCCGTGACCCGGGCCTGGGTCTCCCCCCAGGAGTTGGGCCTGGGCACGGTGACCGTGCGCTTCATGGCCGATGGCGCGACCGCTGACGGCATCCCCGACCCGACTATGGTGGCGCTGGTGGCGGCCCATGTGGAGGCAATGCGGCCGGTCACGGCGGAGGTTCTGGTGCTGGCCCCCGAAACCCAACCCATCGCCTTCGAGATCGAAAGCCTTCTGCCCGACACCCCGGCCATTCGCGCGGCGGTGGAGGCCGAACTGCGCGATCTGATCCTGCGCGAGGCGATACCCGGCGGCACGTTGCTGGTCAGCCATGTGCGCGAAGCGATTTCGATTGCGGCCGGGGAAACCGATCATGGCTTGGTCGCGCCCGTCGGCAATGTGACAGTGGGGCCGGGCGAGATTTCCACCTTCGGTTCGATCACCTGGAGCTGAGGATCATGACCGACATCGCCCACCCCACCCCCGAACTCTATGGCCACCAGCTGGGCCAGCTGTTGCCGCATGGCGCGGCATGGCCGAGCGAACCCGGATCGACCCTGGAAGCCCTGCTCAACGGGCTGGGCCGGGGCCTGGCCGACGCGCATGGCCGGACACTGGACCTGCGGGAGGAAGCCGATCCCTTCCGCAGCGTCGAATTGCTGCCCGATTGGGAAAGGGTGGCCGGCCTGCCCGACCCCTGTACGGGCCAGGCAGAAACGGTGGCGGAACGACAGGCACGGCTGGTTGCCCGCCTGGCCGGGCGCGGCGGCCAGTCCCGCGCCTTCTTCATCGCGACGGCCGGCGCGCTTGGCTATGCGATCACGCTGGAAGAACACCGCCCCTTCCACTGCCTGTCGGCATGCGAGGACGGGCTGGACCCTGACCCCTGGCGTTTCGTCTGGATCATACGCGCCCCGGAAGAAACCATCCGCGTCTTGACCAGCGAGGGCGGCTGTAGCGAGCCGCTGCGCAGTTGGGGCAATCAGGCGCTGGAATGCGCCATCCGCCGGGCCGCCCCCGCCCATACCACCCCCTACTTCGCCTATGGAGACTGAACGATGGATCGCATTCAAACCACGACCAAGGCGGCCGATTTGTTCGGCGCCGGCAAGCATGGCTTCCGCAATGGTGACCCTGCGGTGCCGATCCCGGCCACGCATCTGGATGCCGGCTGGTTCAACCAGGTGCAGGAAGAGCTTGCCCATGTGATCGAAAGCACGGGTACCACGCTGGACCCGGAAGACCGCACCCAGCTTGCCACCGCGATCACCGCCATGATTGGCGACGCGTTGCCCGATCTGGCCGGCTATCTGCGCGACAGCGTGAACGCCACCCTGCAGGCGGGCTTCTATGTCACGCCGGCGGTGCTGGCGATCACCGGCGGCACAGTCACGCCCGTGCTGGTGAACCGCAATGTCCAGACGTTGACGGTGGATGAGGCGATCACGCTGGCCAATCCGGCCACCATCCCGCCCGGGGGCATGGCGGTGATCTATGCCGCGCAGGACGAAACCGGCGGGCACGGCATCACCTGGGGATCGGCCTATCGGATCTGCAACGGCAATTGGTCGACCGATCCGGATGCGGTCAACATCCTGTGGCTGACCACGGCCGGCGGCGGCATCATCGATGTCGCCATCGCCCAGCGCGGGGAGGGTTGATCCATGACCCTTCCCTTCCTCTCCTGCCCCGCCTTGGGCGGCTGCGGCGATCCGGGTGATCCGATTGATTTTGCACTACAAGCAGGTGGTGCTGGAGTTTACCTATCGCGCGTGCATGACACCATCAACCGCAAGCAGGCAACCTTTGACTTTGAGGTCCGTCTGCTGGCGCCAGGCACCAACTTGTATGTCTATGCGACACGCTTGGTTGGGAGCCAATACTTCCTGCTGGGATTTTCGGGGGGCGTCCTGCAGGTCGGTTGCACCGACTGGCCGAGCGGCGCATGGGCTACCTCGGAGAGGTTATTTCGCGACCCCGGCGCGTGGTACCACTTCCATGTCGAGATCGACACAACACAGGCCGTCGCGTCTGATCGGGTGCGTGTCTGGGTCAACGGTCAACAGACCGTCATGGGCGGCGCAAGGCCGCCTCTGGACTCCGATCTGTCATGGTACGGTGCAGGGCAGACGCACTATTTGGGCTGGGACGGCTCGGCGAGCACGCCCGGAGGAGCCACATCGCATAACCTTGCACGGCTTTGCTGGCAGGATGCAATTCGCCCTGTGTCGGAGTTCGGGTACTTCAATTCGCACGGCGCCTGGGTACGCCGTCCGCCCCCTTACGGCCTCGGCATGGTGTTGGATTTTGCCGACCCGCTCAATCTAGGAAAGGACGTGTCCGGCAATGGCAATCACTGGACCCCGGTCAATCTCACTGCCGCCAACCAGGTGACGGATACGCCCACACACCCAGAGGTTCTGCTAAACCCAGTTCGCCCCCAGTCCGGAACTCTATCTGGAGGCAACCTGTCTCTCGACGGGTCCACAGCATACGCCGCCCTGGGCCAGTCCGTGATGCGGTTGCCGTATAGCGGCCGATATTACCTGGAGGCCTGGGTCGATAGCTGGACCTCCGCGAGCGAGGCCAATATGTCGGTCGGGCTGATCTCGGCTAACGGCAACGTTGAGGTTGGCTACCTCTCAAGAAACGGTGGGACCTTCCAGATCAATCAGCCTAGCGCCGGAACCCTCGGCAGCGGCGATGCGCCCGCATGGTGGTCCCCTGCCGGAGGGGTCCTGAAGGTCGGCCTCCGGCTCGATCTCGACAACGCGCTGTACGGCACCGTCAGCCCGGCCGGTGTGGCCAGCCCGATAGTGCCGCTTGGCAACCCGCCGCACGGCGGCTGGTATCTGGCGCTGTATGACCGCGCGACGTCGTACCGTGCGGATGGAACTATCAACGTCGGCGGACAGACATTCGCGCACGGGCTGCCGGACGGCTACGACCCGGTCGCGGCCGCGCAGTTGGAATGCCCCGACATCCTGAACCCCGACGACTGGTTCACCATCCGCCGCAAATCGGGCGGTGCCGGTGTTGACGATATGCCCTGGGACCCGACCATACACAAGACGCTGGTGGTTTCGAAGCGGGAGGATACCTCAGCCAGCTGGCAGATGGTGGATACCGTCAGTGGCGCGGGGTTCGCCTGGGAGAGCGATGACGCGGCAGCGGGCGTAGCCGCCGACCCGAACGGCCTGACTGCCTTTACGCCAAACGGTTATACGGTTGGAACATCGACACCTTGGCAAGGCACACGCACGGACGAGATTTACCGCGCTGGCCGTCGGTCGGGCTTCGATATCGTTACCATCAACCATGTGACGGGCTCCGCCAGCACCGTGCTTCATGCCGCTGGCGAAGCAATCGATTATGCCTGGGTGGTCCGCATGGATGCCGGGGCCGACCGGCGCGTCTATCACCGGGGCATGTCAGCGGGGCAGTATCTGCGGCTGAACTCCGTTTCCGGCCCCAGCACGGATGCCGGTTGGTTCACCTCAACTGCCAACGACGTGACGCTCGGCGCCGGTATGCCGTCCGGCACCTATCGCCTCTATGTCTGGCGGGCCGTGCCGCAGTTCAGCGCGTTCCCGACCTATAGCGGGAATGGCGTGGCCGATGGGCCGATGCTGCTGACGGATTTCGCGCCACGCAAGATCGACACCCATCGTCTGGATGGCTCGGGCAACTGGTATTGCCTGCTGCCGCCGGTGGCGGGGGGCAACCCGGCCGGAGTGTTGAGATATTACGAGGTACCCGCTGTCCCGGCCGTTGGTGCCTATGCCGACCTCAACTCCAACGGCACGAAAATCCGCAATAGCGATGGCAGCTGGAACACCAGCGGCAGCAACATCATGGCGGCCATGTGGGCGGCCGCCACTGCCAAATTCGCCCGAGCCCGATAGGAGAAACCACCATGTATGCCATCTACAATCCCCAGGACCTGCGCCTGACCCGTGTCAGCAAAAGCCCGAAGCGGCTGCGTACCGCCGGCGGCCTGCTGCTTGACGATGCGACGACCCTTCCCGTCGCGGAGTTGAAGGCGCTGGGCGTCTTCCCGGTCACCGATCCCGGCCTGCCGGAATTGTCCGGCAAGCGCCTGATCGGCTCCGGCGTGCCCGACCAGTTGGCTTCCGCGACGGAAGATGTCGTCCTCCTCTATCAGGTCGCAGACCTGACGGACGAGGAATTGACCATCGAACTGGAACAGGCGAAGGCAACCGCCCTGCGCGCCATCGATCAGGCGGCCGAGGCGGCCCGCCATGCCTTCATCACGCCCGGCGCGGGACAGGCCATGGCCTATCAGCACAAGCTGGAAGAAGCCCGCGCTTTGCAGGCGGTGCTGGCGGCCCAGGGCGAGCCGGACCCGGCGGCCTATCCGCATCTTGCCGCCGAGATCGGCCTGACCGGGACTGACCTTGCCGTCATTGCCGAGGTGATCCTGTCACGGGCCGCCCTCTGGACCGAGGCTTCGGCCGCTATCGAGGGGATGCGCCTGGGTGCCAAGGCGGCCGTCCATGCCGCGAACAGTCCGGCCGCCGTGCAAGCCGCGGCCGCCGGCATCGCCTGGCCCGTCCCTGCCTGACGCGAACGGCCGGAAGCGCGGTGCAACGCCGCGCTTCCAGTGCCGCCCGGCCTTTACCGCCCCGGCAGGAACAGGACGATGGACGGCACCAGGATCAAGATCACCAGCCGGACGATATCGGCCAGGATGAAGGGCATCACGCCTACCATGATCTGACGCATGGGCACCTGTGTGGCGACCGATTTCACCATGAACAGATTCATGCCGACCGGCGGGGAAATCAGGCCCAGCTCCACCGTCACCACCGCGATCACCCCGAACCAGACCGGATCGAAGCCCGAATCCAGGATCACGGGAAAGAAGATCGGCACGGTCAACAGGATCATCGCCAAGCTTTCCATGAAACAGCCCAGCACGATGTAGAACAGCATGATCGACAGCAGGATCTGCCAGGGCCCCATCTCAAGACCCTGCATCAGATCGACCATGGCGAAGGAAATCTGGGAGGTGGAGATCAGATAGCCCAGCACCTCCGCCCCGATCAGGATGAAGAAGATGGTCGCCGTGGTATCGACGGTCGAACGCAGGGCGCGCAGGAAGGCCTTCAGATCCATGCCCTTCCACACGGAATAGGCCAGCGCGAAGGCGGAACCCGCCCCTCCCGCCTCGGTCGGGGTGAAGAAACCGCCATACAGCCCGCCCATCACCAGCCCAAACAGGCCGAAAGCTGGCGCGAACAGGCGCATCGCCGTCCACCAGGCCTGAACCCCGCCCATATCGTCGGACGGCGCCAGCGCGGCGGTCGGGTCGCCGGTCCAGAACCGCGCCATGATGACCACGGTCAGCACATACAGGGCGTAGGCCAGAATGCCCGGCAGGATGCCGGCCAGGAACATCTCGCCCACCGATTGTTCGGTAATCAGCGCATAGAGCAGGAGTGCGATGGAAGGTGGGATCATGATGCCCAGCGTGCCGCCCGCCGCCAGCGAGCCCGCCGCGAGGCGCGGGTCATAGCCGCGCTTGACCATTTCCGGATAGGAAACCTTGGTCATGGTGGACGCAGTGGCAAGCGAGGAGCCGGAGACGGTGGAGAACACCGCGCTGGCCGTCACACCCGCGATGGCAAGCCCGCCTTTGCCGCCCCGGGTCAGCACCGCCGCCCCCCGGAACAGATCGGATGCCATGCCCGATTGCGAGATCAGATTGCCCATCAGCATGAACAGGGGCACCAGCGTGAAGGAATAGGTCGACGCGGTCTCAAAAGCCGCCGTCTGCAACACGCTGAGCGCCGGATCGAAGCCGACGATGGCGGCAAAGCCACCGACGCCTACCACCACCATGGCCAGGCCGATCGGCGCGCCGGCCAATACGATCACGAACAGCAGGGCGATGGAAATCAGGCCGATAACGAGCGGGTCCATTACGCCACCTCCGGCGGGGCGGGTTCGGCGCGCAGCGCCTCCACCAGGGAAATCAGGGCGAAACAAACGCATTCCAGCGTGACGACCAGATAGAAAAGCCAGAGTGGAATACCCAAATCCTGGCTCGTCTCCCCTGCCCGCCAAGTCTCGCCGATCTGGGTCGCGAACAGCCAGACCAGTGTCAGCGCGAACACCAGCAGCAACGCGAACCAGAAGCGCGCCAGCAGGCGTTGGGCCAGGGGCGGCAGCCAAGCCGTCAGTACATCCACCTTGATCAAGCCGTTATGGATCGATGCCGGCAAGGCCGCGAAGACCGCGATCAGCAGCGCATAGCGGCTAAGTTCATAGGCCCCGGACATCAACAGGTTGATCGCCCCGCCCGTCGCGTCGAACACGGCGCGCATCAGAATATTGACGGCCACGACCGCGAACAGAAGGAAGATCGCGCAGACCGCCAGCCCCATGCAGAGGCCGACGGTGGCGGCGGCAAGCCGGGCGAGCGGCCGGCCCGAAGGAGATGCGATAACGGACATGGGGCTACCCCGATTGCGTCAGCGACGGGCACTGCCCGGGGCAGGGATCGCCCCGGGCGGCCGTCCGGAACCAAGCATGCGCACCCCCGACCCAATCAGCCGGCCCGGGGGCACGGAAGCCGGATCAGCCAAGCTTGGCCTTGCACTCGGTCACATAGCCCTTGACCTTCTCGTAGAGCTCGGCGCCGGGCAGGCCCTTTGCCTTCAGCTCTTCCAGATAGATCGCGGTGGCCCGATCCGCGGCCTTCTGCCATTCGGCGCGTTCCGCCGGCGGGATCTGATAGGTTTCCGAAATCGGGGCCAGGGCCTTGATCGCTTCTTCATCGGCCTTGTCATAGCCACGACCGGCAACCAGCGCCCAGTCCATGCCCGAATTCTTGTCGATGGCGGCTTTCGCCTTCGCCGGCATGCCCTCATAGGTACGCTTGTTCATCGTGGTGACGAAGGACAGCGAATAGAAGCCGAAATCGGTGTGGTACTTGGTCAGTTCGGCCAGACGGAACCCCGTCACCGATTCCCAGGTCAGCATGTAGCCATCGATCACGCCACGCTCCAGGGCCTCATAGATACCCGGGGCGGGAAGGCCGACCGGCTCGGCACCCAGCTCGCTCAGCAGCGTGCCGATCACCGTGGTTGGGCGGCGCAGCTTCATGCCCTGCAGATCGGCAAGCGTCTTGACCGGCTTCTTGGCCATATGCAACTGCCCCGGCCCATGCGTGTGGACATAGAGCACATGGGTTTCCTTGTATTCGTCAGCCAGCGCACCGGAATCATACAGCATCTGGAAGGCGCAGGAGCCCTGGGCGGCCGTATCGAACAGGCCCGGCAGTTCCATGATCTGGCTCAGCGGGAAGCGACCGGCAGTGTAGCCCTGCACCGTCCAGGCGATATCGGTGATGCCGGTCTTGGCATTGTCATAACCGGCCGGTGCCTTGCCCAGGGTCTGGGCAGGAAACACCTTCACTTCCAGGCTGCCTTCGGAATCCTTCTTCACCGCCTCGGCCCAGGCCAGGAACATGTCGGTGTCCTGCCAGCTTTTCGCGGGCATGAAATGCGCTAGGCGAAGGTCACTGGCCAGCGCTGGCGCGGCCCCCAGGCCAAAGGCCAGGAGAGCGGGGAGGAGATATCTGCTAGTCATGTCAGCCCCTGTTCAGGAATGATGCGCGCATCGCCTCTTTTGTGCGATAATCGCGCGTTATGTTGTTTATATTCCAAGTTTTGCGTCATCCTGGACCGCTGTCAAACAAATCCTGGGCTTTCTGTACGGAAAACGCGCGGATGTTCGACAGTAGAACAACGCAACACGAAGAACGGCGGAACATCATGCGGCTCGTGTAGAATTCCCCCTAGAAGCGCTGAGCGGATTGCAGGACCCGCTTCTTGTAGGCATGGGCATCCATGTCGCGGATATCGACGCTGATCGCATCGACCCGGGGACAGGCCGCCACCAGACAGGCACGGCAGGCAAGCGCCAGCCTCTCCTTCTGGTCGGGTGTCCGCCCTTCCAGAAGCGATAGGGTCAGATGCAGGAAGCTGCGCGATCCATCGGCCAGCAACAGATGGCGATAGCCGGTCGCACGCAGCTTCAAATCCTCCCGTCTGGCAATGCCGGTGGCGGTGACCGCATCGGCCAGCGCGCCCATCACCGCCGCCCAGTCGGGCATCGGGTCCAACGGTTCGGAATATTCCAGAACGAGATGCGGCATGGCGGCTATCCCTGCATCAGAACAGCGAGAAATATTCCTGATGCTCCCATTCCGAGACGGTCATCAGATAGCGGTTCCATTCCGCATGCTTGATCCGCGACAGATAGGAGACGACATCATCGCCCAGCGCCTGCCGATAGAAGGCGCTGGGTTCGAACCGCTCCAGCGCCGCGATCAGGCTTTTGGGCAGGCTCCTGGCATCGCTGGAATAGGGATTCTCGACCGGCGGCGGCGCGGTCAGGCCACGACGGATGCCGTCATGCCCGCTGAGGATCTGGGAGGCCAGGAACAGATAGGGGTTGGCCGTCGGCTCCGCCACGCGGTTTTCAATGCGCGAGGCCTTGTCGCCCGGGGCCATCAGGCCACGGATCATCGCGCCTTTATTGTCCCGACCCCATTGGATGCGATCCGGGGCAAGCTGGCCGGCCTGGTAGCGCTTATAGCCATTCACCGTCGGCGTGGTCAGCAGGCAGCTTTCTTCCGCATGATCCAGCAGGCCGCCGATCCAGGCATCGGCGGTGGCCGATAGTTGACCAGGCTGCGGCGGAATCATCAGGCTCGCACCGGTCTTCGCGTCCAGGATGGACTGATGCAGATGCCAGCCGGAGGGCACGATCGCTTCCAACTTTGGCCGGCACATGAAGGTAGCGTGCAACCCCATCCGGGCGCAGACCTGCTTGACGGTGGACCGAAACAGCACGGTCATATCGGCCAGTTCCAAAGGCCCCATCGGTTCGAAGGTGAATTCGCACTGGCTGGGGCCGAACTCCGCCTCCATCGAGCGCACCGGCAGGCCCAGCGCCTGACAGGCGCGGCGCAGCGCGTCCATCACCTCTTCCAGCGCGTCATACCGCGCTTCGGTCAAGTACTGATAGCCGTGGGAGATAAGCGAGGTTTCCGGCGGCCGGGCCGGCATGCCGGTATCGGCATGGGCAAGCCGCTCATTCTCCACCCGGAAGACGTAGAACTCGAATTCCGGCCCGCATAGCATGGCATAACCATCCGCCGCCAGCGCCGCGATGGCGCGCTTCAGGATGCCGCGCGTGCAGAACGGCATCTCCGCCCCGTCCTTGTAGCGCAGATCGCAGAGCAGCCAGCCCGAATGCGGTGCCCAGGGCAGGATCTTGAAGGTCGACAGATCGGGCAGGATCAGAACATCGCCCGCCCCGGTCAGCCTGCCGGGGCCAAAACCGATATCGGCATCCCAGACCGGAAAAACGGTGCGATGCGACGTATCCTTCAACAGCAGGGTCGACGTCATCATGATGCCGTTGCGGCAGGCCGATTCCAGCCCTTCCGCCACGATGGTCTTGCCCCGCAGCACCCCGTGCTGATCGACAAAGGACAGCCGGATGGTTTCAAGCCCTTCGGCCCGGACCCGCTCCAACAGTTCCGCGATCGCACGCGCCCTGTCTTCGGAAGACATTGCCCCCGTCATTCTTCACTCCTTTGCCCCAAGATCCCCGTCGCATGGCGCGGTTGATCCGCGCTCTTGCGTGTTGGCCGGCAAGCCCTACAGCGTTGCCGCCCATTCGCATTTGACCCGGCGATCCGCATCCGCCCGGCGCCAGACATCGCCCCAGGCACTGGCATCGCCGATGGCATCGATGGATAACGGCCCCGCGATGGCGGCCGTTTCGGCGGGATCGGCCCACATCGGCAAATCCGCTTCCTTGCCATCCTGCACCGCGCGGATCGCTTTCAGCAACATGCGGCGATAGCGCGAAATGGCGATATCCGTCATGCCCAGATGTTCCTGCGTGCGGTCCTGGATCCGGCCCATGGATTCCACGGCCCATTGGTCGTGCACATTGATGTCCAGCCCCATGCCGGTATAGGTCAGGGAGCGCTGCTCGTCAGGATTATAGCCGTAGTTGTTGCGGCGGTTCTTCAGCGGCGCGTAATCGGGAAGCCGATGTTCCTTCATGCGCTGTTCGCGCATTAGCGTCTTGTTCACCGGCGCGCCGAAGCTGGTGAACATCGAATACCAGTAGCAGGTCTCGTCATCCACCGGCACATGCCATTGCGTGATCGTCATCTCATTGGAAATCGGGATGCAGATCGCCTCCGGGAAGACCTGGTTGGTGACGCGCACATGGGTGCGCCCGTTGTCCAGATGGCGCAGGGTGATGATGCGCATGCCGTATTCGGTTTCCTCGACCTTGATTTCCGGACGGGGATATTCCCGCAGCACCTGGGTCATCGGAATATCGGTATCGGCCGCGCGGTCGCGAAACTGCTTGCCATAGCTTTCGCGCGGGTCCTCATCCTCCAGGAAACGATGCAGGAAGGAGGCATGGGCCGGGTCGATGCCGACCTCCATCGCCTGCAGCCAATTGCATTCCCACAGCCCCTTGAAGGAAAAGACATGGCTGTCGGGCGCGCGGAAACAGTCGAAATTGGGGAAGGGCGGTGGTTCGCCGGCGCCCATATAGGCGAAGACGATGCCATTCCTTTCCTGAACCGGATAGGCCTTGGCCCTGATCTTGGTGAACATCTGGCTGCCTTCCGGCTCGCCCGGCTGCTCCACGCATTGGCCGGTGGCATCGAAATGCCAGCCATGGAAAGGGCAGCGCAACCCGTTATCCTCGCAGCGGCCAAAGGCCAGATCCGCGCCGCGATGCGGGCAGTTGCGCCCGACCAGCCCCAGCGCACCATCGGTGCTGCGGAACAGCACCAGATCCTCCCCCAGCAAGCGCACGGGCACCACGGGGCGTGCGCCCATCAGCTCCTCGCTCAACGCCGCCGGCTGCCAATAGCGCCGCAACACATCGCCGGCCGGGGTTCCCGGACCAATACGTGTGATCAGGTCGTTCTGTTCCTTGCTCATCATGGCTGAAATGCTCCCTGTCGGCGTCTAGTGTGGTGAATTTGAAGTTCGCATCATTTCTTCCGGCCGCGCCGTAGCGAACTTCAAATTCGAAAACCACACTAGAATCATATGGTTGCTTAGTGTCCTCATCGAATCCGAAGTTCGATCCCTGCTTCCGGAGACTGTATCGAACTTCGGATTCGGGACACTGATATGGCCGCCTTCGCGGCTTGTTTCCTGTGTCATCGGTCAGGCAGCCTTTTCCGCCACCAGGACGGCCTTGGCCAGTGGCACCAGACCATCGGCGGCCAGGATCGGGTCCAACCTCGTTCCGGCGGCGATCAGGCGGCGTGCGGTCATGTGATCGGCCGGGCGGTTGACGGAAAAGGCGGCGACAATCCGTCCACGCTGCATCTGCAGCAGCGAGAAGGTGCCGGAATCCGGCTCGCCGCGCACGGTTACCGGACAGTCGGCCAGCACCAATCCGGCCATCTGGATCTTCAGCGCATATTGGTCGGTCCAGAACCAATTGGCGCCTGGCTCCTCCGGCGCCTTTCCGGTCAGGACATTCGCCACGATGCGCGCCTGATCGGCGGCGTTCTGGACGGATTCGATCCGCGTCACCGCGCCCGCGAAGCGATTGAACTGGCTAGCGCAGTCACCCAGCGCGAAGATATCGGGGGTGGAACTGCGACAGGCTTCATCCACCCGGATTCCGCCAGCCACGCAGGACAGCCCTGCATCCCAGGCCAATTCATTGGCCGCTTCCGACCCGATACCGATCAGAACCAGATCGGCATCCAACCGGGTTCCGTCAGCCAGTCGCACCGCACGCAGCCGGCCCGCCTCCCCTTCCAGCCGGTCGACCGCGCAGTTCAGCCGCATATCGACACCCGCGGCGCGATGCTGTTTTGCCAGCCAATGCGACAGGGCGGCAGGGAAGGCGCGGGCCAGGATACGGTCCTGCATCTCCAGCACGGTCACCGATTTGCCAGCCTTGATCGCGGTCGCGGCGACCTCCAGCCCAATGAACCCGCCGCCGATGATCACGACGCGGCCCGCATCCGCCAAGGCAGCTTTCAACTGCCGCGCATCGGCAATATCCCGCAGCAGATGCACGCCCTGCCAGTCCAGGCCATCCAGGGCCGGGCGCCGCGCCCGTGCGCCCGTGGCCAGGATCAGCGCGCCATAGGACAGGCTGCGTGCACCCATGCGTATGCGCCGGGCGACCGGGTCGACGCCATCCACCCGCAAATCGGTTTCCAGTTTGATCCCCTGCCCTGCATAGAAATCGGCGCCACGCAGCAGGATATCCTCCGCCGCCTTTTCGCCGCTCAGGAAAGCCTTGGACAGGGGCGGACGGTGATAGGGAAGCGCGTCTTCGGCCGAAAGCAGGACGATCTCCTCCTCCCAGCCCTGCTGACGCAGCGAGGCTGCGGCCTGCACACCGCCATGGGACGCCCCGATGATGATCGCCGGGCCGCTCAAAACTGCGTCTCCGGCACCTGGATCACGGCGCCTTCCAGCGCGGCATCCACAGTGATCTGGCAGGACAGCCGACTATTCACGCGACGCTCAGCAGCCGCTGAGTCCAGCATCTCCGCCTCCATCTCCTCCGGGCCGCCCAGACCGGCGAGCCGGTCGGCATCGACATAGACATGGCAGGTCGCACAGATACAGGACCCGCCGCATTCCGCCTCGATCCCCGGCACATTGTGCTGGATGGCGGCCTGCATCAGGCTGGCACCGATCACGGCCTGCACCGGAATCCGCTTGCCTTCCTGTGTCTCGAAAATGACAGTTACGCTTTCGACCACGACGCCGTCCTGTTCAGAAAGGGAGTGCCCATTTATGTTTTTGCGCGATAATCGCGCGTTTGTTCTTATATAGACAAAATACTTTGCGCAACGCGTTGCTGTCAAGCGCTGCGACATGCGCTATCACCAGCGCGCTGGGGAGGAATAGGGTGAACGGAATGGACATCATGGCGTCAAGCCCGAACGGTCCGGCGGAAATCGCCGAGCGCGACATCTCGCTTACTTTCGCCAAGGGCATGAGCGTGCTGAAGGCCTTCGACAGCGGCCAGACGCATATGACCCTGCCGCAGATCGCGCGGGCGACCGGATTCGACCGGGCCATCACCAGACGGTTGGTGCTGACGCTGGTGCATCTGGGCTATGTGCGCCAGCAGGACCGCTTGTTCTCGCTGACGCCGCGCATTCTGGTTCTGGCCGGGGGCTTTCTGCAGGCCCGCCAGTTCGGCAAGACCATCGAGCCGGTGATCCAGACCTTTTCCAACCAGATCGCCGAGGCGATTTCAATGGCGATGATCGACGGCAGCCAGGCGGTCTATGTCGCCCATGCGCGCGAGCGGGCCAGCGCGATCTCGATCGGCTTCACGGTGGGATCGAAGGTGCCGCTGCTGACGACCGCCATCGGCCGGGCACTGGTCTCGGCCTGCCCGCCCGAGATGGCGGCGGAGCTGATCCGCAGCGCGCCACTGGAAGCCCATACGCCCAGCACGCAGACGGATCGCAACGCCATCGCGGAGGATATCGCGCTGACGGCAAAGCGCGGCCATGCCTTCGTGGATGACCAGTTCGAAGCGGGCGTTGCTGCCATCGCCGTGCCGATCCGCGCCGATGGGGTGGAACCTTCCGCGCTGGGCGTGTCGGGAAGCTCGGAGCATTTCACCGATCCCGCCTTCACCCGCGCGGTGATCGATACCCTGCGCAACTGCGCCAAGGTCGTCGGCGGATTGCTTTAGCCGGTTTGTCCGGACACCTGTCGCGCCAGATCGCGGAACACGGCCGCGGCCGGCGAAAGCTCATAGCTTTTCTTGGTATAGAGCTGGAAGCTGCGCAGCATGACCGGATTGGCGATCTCGATGAAACGCGCCCCGAACAGACGGCCGAAGGGTTCCGCATAGCCCGGGGCCGCCGTCACCCCCATGCCCTGGCCCACCAGGGCCAAGGCGGTCGGCAGATAGCGAACCTGCGTGGTGCGCGGCAATTGGACAGACATGCCGGCCCAGACAGTGCGTTCGATATGCCCGCTGAAGGTGTCGGAATACAGAATCCAGTCAGCATCGGCGACGTCGGCCCAGTCGATCCGGCTGCGCGCGGCCAGGGGATGTGCATCCGGTACCACACATTGCATGCGTTCCTGCCACAACAGCTCCGCCATCACACCTTCCGGCGCAGGTCGTTCCGGACCGATGCCGATCTCCGCCTCGCCATCCCGAACCGTTCCGACCACACGGTCGGCGGTCGTGTCCGTCACGGTCACCGCCACCCGGGGATAAAGCCCGCGATAGCGCGCCAGCACCGGTGGCAGCCAGGAACAGGCCAGCATCTGCGGCAAAGCAAGGCGCAAGGTGCCACGCTTCAAGGCGCGCAAATCCGCCGCCCCATCCACCACCTCCCGCAGATCACCCAGTATGCGCTGGGCAATCGGCAACAGCTGGCGTCCGGTTTCCGTCAGATGCACCTGACGCTTGACCCGGTCGAACAGGGCAAGTCCGAATTCCGTCTCCAACTGCCGCACCAGCATGCTGACCGCCGATTGGGTCAGATGCATGCGCCTGGCAGCCAGGGTGAAGCTGCCAGTCTGGGCGACATCGCAAAAGGCGCGGAGCTGGCGAAGCGTTATGTTCATCAGAATGCCTTATGCAAAAGCGAAGGTCATTCTGTTGTATGATGGCCCGTGCAGCAAGACAATCACAGTACGGGTCAATGCCCTGTCTTGCCGCGCCGCCAGGGCAAAGCAGCCGTTTCCAGTACATTCAGAATCGCGATCAGCACGAAGCCCAGGATCGACAGGATCAGGATCGCGGCAAAAACGCGTGGCGTGTCGAAATTCCCCTGGGCGCTGAGGATGATATAGCCCAGTCCCTTCTGGGACGAAACGAATTCCCCCACGATGGCACCGACCAGCGCCAGCGACATGGCAACCTTCAGCCCGGCGAACAGGCTGGGCAAGGCGCAGGGCAGCTTGATACGCCACAACACCTTCAGCCGGCTGCCATGCAGCACCTTCGCCAGATCCAGAATATCGGGCTGGACGGACCGCAGCCCGAGCGAGGCATCGATCACTACCGCAAAAACCGCGATCAGCGTGGTGATGGCGATCTTCGGTTCCGCCCCCGTGCCAAGCCAGATAATGAACAAAGGCGCGATAGCGACCTTGGGCACGCTGTTCAGCGCCACGAACAGGGGAAACACCATCCGTTCGAAGGCAGGCGATTCCACGATGGCGATGGCGAACAGCACCCCCAGCACCACCGCCACGGCGAAGCCCAACAGAGTGACACCCAGCGTGTAAAACGTGTTTTCCAGGAACCACAGCGGAAAGGCCGCAATTTCCTGGGCGATCAGATGCGGCGCGGGCAACAGGATCGGGCGCACATCCAGAAGCACCACAAAAACTTCCCAAATCGCGAAGAAAGCCAGGGTGGCGAGAATGGGCGACAGGCCACGGCGCAGCCCGGCGGTCATGATCGTAAACGGATTGGACATCGCAGCGGCCTCCCACCATCAGGGCGATCAATCGTGGATCAGGCCCATCGTCTCGAAAATACCCCGGATCTGGCGAACATAGCCTGTAAAAGCCGGGCTCTCGCGATCGGCCAGATGGCGCGGGGTCGGAATGTCGATGGCAATATCGGCATGCACCCGACCAGGGCGGCCGCTGAAAACCAGAACCCGGCTCGACAGGAACACGGCCTCGCTGATCGAATGGGTGACGAAGACCGTCGTCATCTTCCGTTCGGCCCAGATCTTGTGCAGGTCGATGTTCAACTGGTCGCGTGTCATCGCATCCAGTGCCCCGAAGGGCTCGTCCATCAGCAGAAGCTTCGGCTCCAGCAACAAGGACCGGCAGATCGCCACGCGCTGGCGCATACCGCCCGACAGCGTCGCGGGGTAGGCATCGCCGAACCCGGTCAGACCGACCATATCCAGCAAGGTCTCGGCACGCGGTTCATATGCCTTGCGCGGCAGATCCCCGAAATAGGCAGGCAGCAGCACATTGTCGCGCACCGTGCACCAATCCAACAGCGCGTCCCGCTGAAAGGCGATACCCAATTTCTCCGGCGGAGCCTCGATCGGCACCCCGTTCAGGTCGAGCACGCCCTGGCTTTGCCGTTCCAGCCCGGCCAGGCAACGCAGAAACGTGCTCTTGCCGCAGCCGCTGGGGCCAAGCAGGCTCACGAACTCCCCCTCCTGAATGGACAGGGAAACCTCGTCCAGGGCCAGAAGCCCGTCCGGGCCGCCAAATCGCTTGGCGACCCGTTCGGCGCGGATTACAGGACGCATCGCGCACCTGCTTGGTCGAAACGATGCAGCACCACGCTTACTTTCCACCCTTGGCCAGTGCTTCGATGATGGCGGGGTCCAGCATATCATTGGTGAAATACGCATCCACCTTCTGCCCGGTCGGGATCAACCCGCCATCGGCCAGGGTGGTCAGCGCCGTTTCCCAATCGCTTCCAGCCATCACGCCGAAGGGCTTGCCCTTGGTGGCGGGGGTATAGAAATAATCTTCCAGCGTGGCGATCTGGTCCCGGATAACAGTCGGGTTCAGTTTGGCCTGCGGCCGCGCAGCGACGATGGCGGCCACCGCCTCATCCTGGTGACCGGCGATGATGTAGGCCCAACTGCCGGCAACGACGCTGGCGAAGCGACGGATCGCGGCCCCCTTTTCCTGCAGCTTCTCTTCCGTGGCGAACAGACCGAAGGAGGGGAATTGCAGGCCGAAATCGGCAAAGCGGATATTGCTGGAAGGACGCTGCGCCTTCACCACAGCCAGGAAGAAGGGCGCGGAGGAAAAGGCGCCATCCGACCGGCCCGCCATATAGGTACCACCCTTGGCCGCCGCATCGACATTGATCAATTCAACATCATTGCGGGTCAGCCCGCCCGCCGCCAGAAAGCGATCCAGGAAGGGCGTTTCCAATGAGCCCGCCGTATAGGCGATCTTCTTGCCCTTCAGATCAGCCGGGCTTTTCAAACCGCTGTCGACCGGCACCAAAAGCCCGATATCGTTCTGCTGCGCAAAGCCTGCAATCGCCTTGATCGGCAACCCCTTGGCACGCGCGATGGCCATCGGCGCCAGCGAGGCATGGCCAAGATCATATTCGCCGTTGCCAACGATCTGCACGGTGGTGACCGAACCGTTGCCGTCATCGATCTGCACATCCAGATCGTATTGTGCAAACCAGCCCTTGGCCGCCGCCAGATGGAACGGCGCATGCACGCCCCAAGGCGTCCAATCCAGGCGCAACTTGACGGTATCAGCGGCCAGCGCTGCGTTAACGCTCAGCATACCGCTTAAAAATACAGCAACACTTGCCAGTTTGCGATTGATCGTGATCATCACATTCCCCTGCAGATAGGTGGAGCCATCCCATTTTCCGCCGTTCTCGGCTTTCTTTGTGCGTTGCAAAAGGCTCTCACCGGCCGGAATTCAAGTCAACATAAAAGAAATATACTGATTAAATGTCTGCCTTGTGCGGGCAGCGGAGTTATAGATCTCGACCATGTCGGGAGCGCTTGAGATATCAATCAATTTTTCTGATGAACCAAGAAAGATTATTCATTTGTGTGATGCATCTCCAGATCCGAAGATGCTCAGGGATGTGGCGCGACGAGGACCGCGATATATGTTCGTCGCTGGTTGGCAACCGCGATCCTCGAACTCAAGAACGCCGCACTGCAGAGCAAGGTGATTGGTATTCCGCCAGAGGGCAAAGCCCCAGGGATGCCGGATGGCGCGGCCGGTTAGGCCCGCTATGTGGGGGATGGTATGCATATTGCGGTTATCGGGACCGGCATCGTCGGGGCCTGCACGGCTGCCTGGTTGCAGCGCGACGGCCATCGGATCATCTTCATCGATCCCAGGGAGGCGGGGGAAGCCTGCTCCTTCGGCAATGCCGGGTCCTTGTCGCCCAGCGCCTGCCTGCCCGTCGGCATGCCCGGAATGTGGAAGAAGGTGCCACAATGGCTGCTGGACCCGGAAGGCCCTTTGTCAATCCGAACCGCCCATCTGCCGGAGGTTCTGCCCTGGCTGATCCGTTTCCTGCGCGCCTCCACCCGCGAGGAGGTGACGCGTATCGCCACCGCCATGCGCGGCCTGCTTCAGCCCGTCTTCGAAGCCTATGAACCGCTATTGCAGCGCGCTGCGGCCAGTAGTCTGGTCCGGCGCACCGGCTGCCTCTATGTCTATTCCTCGCGCGAGGCGGCCAATCAGTGGAAATGGGGCATGGATCTGCGCCGCAGCCTGGGTGTGGAGCTGCGCGATGTCGATAGCGAGGAACTGGCGGAGATGGAGCCCGATCTGAAAGGGCGCTTCCGCTTCGGCCATTACGCGCCCGATAACGGGTCAGCCGCCGATCCATCCGCTTTGGTCAAGGCGATCCATGCCCAGGCATTGCGCGATGGGGCGGAACATCTGCGCCGCAGCGCCACGGGCTTTGTGCGCAAGGATGGCGTGGTCACCGCCGTCACGCTGGATGATGGCGAAGTCTGCGCGGTGGATGGTGTAGTGATTGCCGCCGGGGCCTGGTCTGCTTCCCTGACCCGGCAGCTGGGCACGCGCGTTCCCCTGGAATCCCAGCGCGGCTACCATGTCACCGTGGCCAGTTCGAATTTGCAGCTCCGCCGGACCGTGATGGCCACGGAATATAATCTGATGGTCAATCCGATGGCGATGGGGCTGCGTCTGGCCGGTACGGTGGAACTGGCGGGACTGACTGCGCCGCCGCGCTATTCCAGAGCGGACGCCCTGTTGAAAAAGGGGCAGGAGCTGTTTCCCCATCTCGACACCAGCCGGACAACGCTATGGATGGGCCATCGCCCCTGCCTGCCCGACAGCATGCCGGTAATCGGCCGTGCCCCGCGCGCCGACAATGTCTGGCTCGGCTTCGGCCACGGTCATGTCGGCATGTGCGGCGGGGCAACGACGGGACGGGAGATCGCCAATCTGGTGGCCGGCCGTGCGCCGGAGGTGGATCTGTCCCCCTTCCGACCGGACAGATTTTAGGGCGGGAGGGCGGATTGAACGGCACCCCCTCCTGGTCTGTCGGCGTCGATGTGGGCGGCACCTATGTGGATGTCGTGCTGATCGGCGACGGCGGCCGGGTTCTGCGCCACAAGATCCCGCGCGGCCGGGCCGATGCGGCGCAATCCGTCCTGGCTGCGGTGGATGAGGCTTTGCGTAAATCGGGGGTCGAGGCGCATTCCGTCACCCGGCTTGGTCACGGCTCGACCCTGGTCACCAATCTTCTGGCGGAACGCAACGCAGCCCCTGTCGCGGTCGTCACCAATCGCGGCTTCGCCGATGTGCTGACGGTCGGGCGCCAGAGCCGGACCGAGCTTTACGCCCTGACCCCGGCGCCGCAGACACCCACCGCCCTGTTCCCGCCCTGGCTTCGTTTCGAAATCGCAGGCCGGCTCGATGCCCGTTGTAGGGAGATCGAGACCCTGGACGGGCAGGAACTGGCGGAGCTTGCCGCGCGCATCCATGCCAGCGGTGTGGAGGCGGTGGCGATCTGCCTGCTACACGCGACGCGCAACCCGGCCCATGAATTGGCCGTGGCAGAATATCTGGCCCAGCATTGCCAGGGCGTCGCCCTGTCCCTGTCGCACCAGGTCGACGCGGCGCCGGGCGAGTTCGAACGCTTCCTGGCTACCGCCCTGGACGCCTATGTCAAACCCGCGACCCGGCGCTATCTGGAAGCCCTGCGCACAGGGTTGGAGCAGCGCGGCCTGCCCGCCCCAGATATCGTGATGTCCGACGCCACCGCGCGTGGGGTGGGGCAGGCCCTGGACGTGCCCCTGCATCTGGCGCTGGCCGGCCCGGCGGCGGCGATGGGCGGATTCGCCCTGCATGGCGCGGATACCGCGTCGATCACGCTGGAAATCGGCGGCACCACCACGGATATCGGTCTGATCGATGCGGCAGGCATTGTCTGCGGCCGGCGCGTCAATCTCGGCGGCCTGCAGATCAGCCTGCGCGCGACCGACATCCTGTCGGTGCCGGTCGGTGGCGGCAGCGTGATCAGCGTCCATGCCGCCGGCGCGCTGCGCCTGGGTCCGCAATCCATGGGCAGTCAGCCCGGCCCGGCCGCCTTCGGCAAAGGCGGAACGGTCCCGACCCTGACCGATGCGCTGACCGTGCTGGATAGGCTGCCCGACGCACTGGCGGGCGGTCTGGTTCTGGACCGGCAGGCGGCGGCCACCGTGATGGACGGGGTGGCCCAGGCCCTGGGATGCAGCCTGCGGCAGGCTGCCCTTGCCGTCGTGGCGACGGCGGCCACCATGATCGCCGAAGGGGTGAAGGCACATGCCCACCGCCATGGCGTCGACCCCAGCACGGCGCGGCTGATCGCGGGAGGCGGTGGGGGGCCACAACATGCGGCCGAGGTGGCCCAGCTTCTGGGCATGCAATCCGTGACCGTTCATCCCGATGCCGCCGTGATCTCCGCACTGGGCTGCCTGGCCGCGCCGACTACGGAGGCTGCTGAAACGGCGCTGGATCTGGTTCTGGACGGCGCGGGATGGGATGGGCTGCGCACGGCTTGCCGCACCATCGCGGCCAAATCCGGCGGATGCCCCATCCTGTGGTCGGTGGAAATGGTCTATCAGGGCCAATCGGCATCCCTGGAGATCGCCTTCGACCCCGCAGGCGATGATGCGGCCGCTGTAACGACCCGTTTCGACGCTACCCATGCCCGCATCCGTGGCCATGCCTTCGACCGGCCGCGGCGCCTGCAACGTCTGCGTGGGCAATGGGTGACGCGGCCTGCCTTGCTGGCCGGACCTGTTGCCGGTGACAACTCTGCCCTGGCGGACATGCAGGGCAGGCAAGGTCCGGCCGCGCTGTTCACGGACACGACCACGATCTGGCTGCCGGAAGGCTGGATCTGCACGGCATCGCCCGGCGGACTGAAACTTCACCGATCAGGCGCGGTGCATCGGCTGGAGGGGGCGGCATGAGTTCCGCGCCGGGCCTGCCATCGGAACTGATCACGCGTCTGGAACCGTTGCGACTGTCGCTACAGGCCAGCGCCGACCGGATGCAGGACAGCCTGATCGACGGCGCCTATTCCGCCATTGCGCGGGAAGCAGGCGACGGGGCGGCGGCCCTGTTCCTGCCCGATGGGCGGCTGATCGCCCAGGCCCGCTCGCTTCCCCTGCTGCTGGGTTCGCTGATTCCGGCGGTGGAATCGGTTCTGGCGCGCTTTCCGATACCGGGCATGCGCGATGGCGACGGCTATCTGCTGAACGATCCCTTCGCGGGGGGAACCCATCTGCCCGATCTGACGCTGATCCGCCCCGTCTTCCTGGACGACAGGGTCATCGGCATCGCGGCGGCCAGCCTGCATCATCAGGATGTCGGCGGCATCACGCCGGGGTCCATTCCGCCCAATGCCACCTCCATCTTTCAGGAAGGGTTGCGCATTCCGCCCGTGCAATCCCATCGCGGCGGCATGTTGGACCCTTTGCTGGAAGGCCTGCTGGTTGCCAACAGCCGGACGCCCGATCTTTTGCTGGGCGATTTGGCCTCGCAATGGTCAGCGACCTCCCTCGGCGCGCGGGACATGGCCGGGCTCAACCGGCGGGAAGGGGAGCCTTTCGCCGCCCTGTGCGACGCGCTGATCGCGCAGGCCGAAATCTTGACGCGTCAGGCCCTGGCGGCTTTTCCCGATGGCGTGGGCGAATGGCTGGACGCGCTGGACAGCGACGGGGTGGGCGACGATCCCGTTCCATTGCGCGTGCGCCTGGACAAGCGTGGCGAGCGGGTGAAGATCGATTTCACCGGCACGACCCCGCAGACCAGGGGGCCGGTCAATGCCGCGCCGGCGGCGGTATTGTCGGCCGCCTTGTATTTCATGCGATCGCTGGCGCCCGACGCGCCCAACAATGCAGGCTGCCTGGCGCCGCTGGACTTGCTCCTGCCGGAAGGAAGCCTGGTCAATCCGCGCTGGCCGGCTGCGGTGAATGCCCGGACCGGCACGGTGAAACTGGCCTGCAATGCCATCATGGGGGCCTGGAGCACCCTGGCCCCGGACAAGGCGACTGCCGCGAATGCCGGTGTCGCCGCCGTCATCGCCTTCGCAGGGACAGGACCGGACGGGCAGGCTTTCGCCCTGACGGAAGTGGTGGCGAGCGGCGCGGGTGCCCATGCCGGGGGCGCCGGCACGGACGGCATTTCCACCGATGTCAGCAATGCCCGCAACACGCCGGTGGAAATCCTGGAGGCGCGCACGCCGATCCGCATCGACCGCTATGGGTTGGCGTCGGGATCTGGCGGGGCAGGTGTCCATCGCGGCGGCGCAGGGCTGGCCCGGGTCTATTGCCTGACCGGCGGCAGCGGTACCGTGTCCTATCGCGGGGAACGCCACGCCCATGCCGCGCGCGGGGCCGCTGGCGGGGCCGCCGGTGCGCTGTCGCGCGCCTGGATCGAGCGGGCAGACGGAACCATCGAGATGCTGGGCGCAAAGGCCCAGTTCGAATGGGCGACCGGGGATCGACTTCACGTCGAAACCGCCGGCGCCGGGGGTTGGGGACAACCCATGGAACAACAGGTGAGCGCAACACGCGAAGGAAAAGGAGACTGAAATGACAGGGATACATCGTCGCGAACTGATGAAGCGTATGGCAACCGCCCTGGGTGCGGCCGCCCTGGTGCTGGCGACCGGTATTGGCACGGCCATGGCCGATGCTTATCCGTCCAAGCCAATCACCATCGTGGTGCCCTTTCCCCCGGGCGGATCGACCGACCTTCTGGCACGCCAGATCGCCGAGAAGATCGCCGGTCCGCTGGGACAGCCGGTGGTGGTGGAAAACCGCGGCGGGGCGGGCGGTACGGTCGGCGCCTTCCATGTGGTGCAGGCCCCGGCCGATGGCTACACCTTGCTGATGGGCGTGACCGGGTCCAACGCGATCAGCGCAGCCCTCAGGTCCGACCTGCCTTACGATCCGGTAACGGATTTCGCTCCGGTCTCCATCGTGGTGTCGTCGCCGCTCGCTCTGGTGGTCAACGCCGACAGCGACTTCAAATCGGTGCAGGACGTCATCGCTTTCGCCAAGACCAAGCCTGAAACCTTTACCCATGGCTCGCCGGGTGTCGGCACCTCGATGCATATGGCTGGCGAATTGTTTGGCCTGCAATCGCAGACCAAGCTGGTGCATGTGCCCTACAAGGGCAGCGCGGCGGCCTTGCAGGATTTGCTGGGCGGCCAGATCGACGGCATGTTCGGCGACATCCTGGTGACGGCGGAGCATATCAAGGCCGGCAAGCTGCGGGCGCTCGGCGTGACCTCGCTGAAGCGTCATCCGATGCTGCCAGATACCCCAACCATCGCCGAAGCGGCCCTGCCGGGCTATGAGGCGATTTCCTGGCAAGGCGTCTTCGCCCCGGCCGGAACGCCCGACGATATCCTGCAGAAGCTGCATGGCGAGATTTTCAAAGCGCTGGATACCAAGGAGCTGAAGGATTTCTTCGCCCAGCGTGGCTTCGTGGTGGAAGGCAGCACGCCTGCGGATTCCAAGGCCTTCATCGCCTCGGAAGTGCCGAAGTGGAAAGACGTGGTGAAAGCCGCTGGAATCGCGCAGTGATCCGGCATATCGGCGGGCCTGTCCTCAGAGGAGGGCAGGCCCAGCCCATCACCGGGGTGATCCGGGTCGACGGGCCATTGGTCTTCGTCGCGGGCCAGGTTCCCATGCGCGATGGAAAACCTGCCGCGCCGGATATAGCCGGTCAGACGCGCCATGTCGTCGCGCTGGTGGAGGCAGAGTTGCGCAAGGCCGGCTGCGGGCTGGACGATATCGTCAAGGTCACGGTCTGGCTGACCGACAAGGACGATTATCCGGTCTTCAACGCGGTCTATGCCGAGCTCTTCGGGACCGAGCAGCCGCCTGTCCGCTCCACCGTGGTATCCGATCTGATCGCACCGGTCAGGATCGAAATGGATGTCATCGCGGCGGCACGGGATTGATCGCACCGTTTTCACAATGGACCCGGACCGTCCGGGTCGGGAGATGTGGCAATGCGTGAAGCAGACAGCGCCGCCGGAGCCGGGCGGCGCAGCGAAACCATAGCGGCCGGCGTAGTGGTCCTGTTCGGCCTGACGGTCGGGGTCATCGCCTATGGCTATCCGTTGGGCTCCATGGTCCGGCCCGGCCCGGGCTTCGGACCCTTGCTGGTGGCCGGCCTGATCGTGGTTCTTGGGCTGGCGATCATGGCGGAGGTGCGCAATGCCCCGATGCCTGCCTTCAAGCCGCAATTGCGGCCGCTGCTGGCGACGGCTGCCGGTATTCTGTCCTTCGCGCTGATCGTCGAACGGCTGGGCTTCATTCCCGCGACCATGGCCCTGGTGCTGATCAGCGGGCTGGGCGAACGGCGCGTATCCGTCTGGCCGCTGCTGGGCGTCGCGGTCTTCATGGCGCTGTTCGGTTCGGCGGTCTTCGTCTGGGCGCTTGGCGTGCCCCTGAAATCCATCGGGTGGCAATGATGTCGGAGTTTCTGTCCAACATCCTCCTGGGGCTGGAGACGGCGCTCGGTGCGCAGAACCTGCTATTCTGCTTCATCGGCGTGACGGTCGGCACCTTTGTGGGCGCGCTGCCCGGATTGGGGCCGCTGGCCGCGATCTCCCTGGCTCTGCCGATCACCTATTATCTGGACCCGACCGCCGCCCTGATCATGCTGGCCGGCATTTTCTACGGCACGCAATATGGCGGGGCGATCTCGTCCATCCTGCTGAACCTGCCCGGCACGGCCACGGCGGCGGTGACCTGCATCGACGGCTACCCGCTTGCACGTCAGGGCAAGCCGGGGCTGGCCCTGTTCGTCACGGCAATCAGCTCCTTCTTCGGATCGACTTTCGCCATCCTGCTGGTCATGGGCTTCGCGCCGATCATCGCGGCCTTCGCGCTGCGGTTCGGTTCGGCCGAGTATTTCTCGGTCATGATATTGGGGCTGGTGGCGGCCTCCACGCTGACGGTGGGCTCGCCGTTGAAGGGTCTGGTGATGGTGGCGATCGGTCTGGCGCTGGGTCTGGCCGGCACCGATGTGAACACCGGGCTGTATCGCTTCACCTTCGGCTTCCTGGAACTGTCCGACGGGTTCAGCCTGGTCGCGGTGGCCATGGGCTTGTTCGGGGTGGCGGAAATCCTGACCAGTATCGGCGTCCCGGGAGGGGAGCGCCTGTCGCATAAGCAGATCACCCTGAAATCCATGTGGCCCAGCAAGGCGGATTGGAAGCTGATCTGGAAGCCGGCCCTGCGCGGGTCGAGCGTGGGTTCCTTCGTCGGCGCCCTGCCCGGTACCGGTCCGGGGATCGCGGCCTTCATGGCCTATGCCCTGGAAAAGAAAATTTCCCGGACACCCAAGCGCTTCGGCCATGGAGCATTGGAAGGCATCGCCGCGCCGGAATCGTCCAACAATGCCTCCGCCCAGGCGGCATTCATCCCAACACTCAGCCTGGGTATTCCGGGCGATGCCATTATGGCCGTGCTGCTGGGGGCGATGATGCTGCACGGCATCACGCCGGGTCCGGCCCTGATCACCGAGCATCCGACAATGTTCTGGGGGCTGATTATGAGCTTCTGGATCGGCAATATCCTGCTTCTGATCCTGAACATCCCCTTGATCGGAATCTGGGTGCGGATGCTGTCGATCCCCTATCACATCCTCTATCCGGCGGTGCTCGTCTTCATCTGCATCGGCGTCTACAGCTCCGACAACAGCGTATTCGACGTCTATATCGTGCTGATTTTCGGGGTCGTGGGCTATTTCCTGCGCTGGTTCGACTATCCCGCCGCACCCTTGCTGCTGGGCTTTATTCTGGGTCCGTTGCTGGAGGAGCATTTCCGGCGGGCCCTGCTGCTGGCGCGCGGCAATGCCCTGATTTTCCTGGAACGACCGATCAGCCTGGTCTTCATCCTGCTGGCCGTCATGTTCCTGGCGGGCTCGCTTCTGCCGAAGGTCAAGCAACTCCTGGTCCGAAGTGGGGCCGGGGCGGATTGATCGCGCACAGTACCAGACTGCGATGAGCAGCCGACGTCGCAGTCTGGACCGGCCCGTTGGGAAGGTGAGCCGAACCCTGATATGATCGGTCAAGGACCGGGCATGTTGATGTAAAATCCGGGCGCCGGCGTCGTGCAGCCTCCTATCGGCCATGGGCAGAAAACAATTGCCGCATTCCCGCGAGTGCTGCCCAATCGGGCTCAGGAGCAGGTAGAAGCAATGTAGCGGCAGCTTTGCGGTGACGACCGGCGGCGTCATGGGCCTGAATGGCCTATCTAGCGAATCCCGAAATCCTGGCTTCCAAGAATGCAGGCGATGCTGGCTGCCCTGACGAGCACGGACGAGATTGACGTGCCGGGCCGCGGGCACGAAATCGATGCATCGATCCGGCTGGCCACCCAGGGTGAGATAAATCTGCTGCACGCGACCTATGGCAACGGGCCCACGCAGATCCTTGCGCAAGAGGATGAGGGGCATACCGTTCTGCGCTGTCTGATGACCGCCGGCTCGGGCCTGGTAGACGGTCAGGAATCCGTCATCCGGAGCGACGAAACCGCTGGTCCCGCCCGATACCGAGAAGGAATAAGAATGATGTCGATTGGCCGATTTCTACAGATTGCCCGTTGGGGAGTTCCCCTTCTGTGCGCAGCCTTTTTTCCCTGTCCGGGGGGCGCCGAAGCCAACGCAGGTCAGTGTCAGCGCACTTCTTCAATCCAGACAAATTTACCAAGCAGAATTATACGCCTTCGTGATTCTGACTCGGGCTGGCGCCACTGCATTCATATGCACCTCAGATTCACAGAGCTATTCGCTTTCACGCGAACACGGGTATAGTGCCGGCCATGCCGATGGATTGGGACAAGCTCAGGATTTTTCATGCCGTTGCGGAAGCGGGTTCGCTGACGCATGCCGGTGATATCCTCAATCTCAGCCAGTCCGCCGTATCGCGCCAGATCAGCGCGCTGGAAGACAAGCTGGGCGTACCCTTGTTCCATCGCCATGCGCGCGGCCTGATCCTGACCGAACAGGGCGAGTTGCTGAACCGCACCGTCAAGGATGTGTTCCACAAGCTCAGCATGGTGGAAAGCCGGCTGACGGAAACCCGCGACAAGCCGTCCGGCCCGCTGAAGGTCACCACGACGGTCGCATTCGGCAGTTTCTGGCTGACGCCTGCCATCGCCGAATTCGTCAAGCTGTTCCCGGATATCGATCTGAACCTGATCCTGACGGATGAGGAGCTGGATTTGGGCATGCGCGAAGCCGATGTGGCCATCCGCATGAGCGCGCCGCGCCAACCCGATCTGGTGCAGCGGCTGCTGACCACCTACACCACACGCATCTATGCCAGCGAAGGCTATCTGGAGGAACATGGCGAGCCCAAGGTTCCGGAAGACCTGGACCATCACCGCATCGTCATTTTCGGCCATGCCGGGCCAATGCCGACCAATACCGAAAACTGGCTGCTGGATGCCGGATCACGGCCCGAATTCCCGCGCCGCCCGGTGCTGCGGGTGAACAATCTGCACGGCATCTATCGCGCCATCCGGGCCGGTATCGGCGTGGGCTCGCTGCCGGAATTCGCGATCCCGTCCGATGTCAATCTGCGCCAGGTCCTGCCACAGATCGAAGGCCCGCCGACCCAGGCCTATTTCGTCTACCCGGAAGAGCTGCGCGCCTCCAAACGCGTCGCCGTGTTCCGCGATTTCCTGCTGCGCAAGGTTGCCGAATCCAGGCTGTGACCCTACATCCTGGTAGTCATGCCCGGATCACAAGCCTATGCGACCCCGCCAGTCCCCTCCCCACCCCTGACCCGAAATCCATCCGGCGCGCTGCGCCGCGTGGGGGTGGAGATTGAATTCGCCAACCTGTCCGTGCCCGATGCGGCCCGTCTTGTGCAGCGCCTGTTCGGCGGGGGCATCGCGCGGCTGGACGAGCACCGATACAAGATCGCCGATACCCCGTTCGGTGATTTCGCGGTGGAGCTGGATGCCGCCATCGCCCATCCGCAGGAGCATCAGGCGGGGACGGAAGTAGCGGAGTTCGAGGAGAAGGCACGCGGCGCGCTGGGCCATGCGATTTCCGCCGTGGTACCGACCGAGATCATCTGCCCGCCCATTCCCTGGCCGGAGCTGGGCCGGCTGGAAGCGCTGATCCAGACCCTGCGGCAGGCCGGGGCGGAAGGCACCGATGCCGGCACGCTCTACGGTTTCGGTCTGCAATTGAATCCGGAGCTGGCGCAGCAGGATGCGGCCCATATCCTGGCCCATCTGCGCGCCTATGGGGTGCTGGAACTGGAGTTGCGCCAGGATATCGGCATCGACCCGATGCGCCGCCTGCTGCCCTATATCGACCCCCTCCCGCCCAGCTATCTGAAGACCCTGCTGGCGGCGGATTACGCGCCCGATCTGGCCGGGCTGATGCGCGATCACATCCGCGCCAATCGCACGCGCAATCGGGGCCTGGACATGATGCCGCTCTGGCGCCATCTGGACGAGGCGCTGCTGCTGGCCGAACTGCCCGATGCCGGGCTGGTCAAGGCGCGCCCCACCTTCCATTACCGCCTGCCCGACACCCGCCTGTCCGATCCTGGCTGGGGCGTGCTGCGGGAATGGGAGCGCTGGCTGACGGTCGAACGGCTGGCCGCCGATCCCGCCGCCCTGCAGGCCCGCTGTGCCGCCATGCTGGCCGAGATCAACCGCGGTTGGGGCAACCAGCTGATGAACGGCATCAAGGGCTGGATCGACGGGTGAGCAGGCGCCCGCGCATCGGCATCACTACCTCGCGCCATAAAAGCCGGGTGGGCTGGTTCTTCGATTGGCTGGCGGTATGGCGCGCCGGCGGGCAACCGCTGCGGCTGATGCCGGGCAGCCCCCTGCCCCCACTTGAGCAGTTGGACGGGCTGATTCTGGGCGGCGGCGATGATATCGGGGCGGAGCTGTATGGCGGGAAGATCCTGCCGGACATCCGTATCGACCCCGCCCGCGACCGCCTGGAACGCGACCTGCTGCACACGGCTCTGGCGGAAGGCCTGCCGGTGCTGGGTATCTGTCGCGGCGCGCAGATGATCAATGTACATCTGGGCGGCACGCTGATCGGTGACATCTTCACCAGCCATCCGCGCAAGCATCGCCTGCGCACGGTGCTGCCCAGGCTGGATATCCGCATCGACCCTGATAGCCGGCTGGGCCGCATCACCGGCCTGACGACCGCCCGGGTGAATGCGCTGCACCATCAGGCGGCGGATCGGCTGGGCAAGGGTCTGCGCGTCACTGCGCGGGATGGCCATGGCATCGCCCAGGCTTTCGAACGGCCGGGAGAACCCTTCCTGCTGGGATTGCAATGGCATCCGGAATTTCTGGTCTTCGACCGCGCCCAGCAGGCGATTATCCGCGCCCTGGTTCAGGCGGCCGGGCCAGCCGATATTCCCGCCAGGTGACATAGAGCCCCGCCGCCGCGACGATCGCCGCCCCGACCCAGGTCCAGGCATCGGGAAAATCGCCGAACACCAGATAGCCGATCACGGTAGCCGTTAGCAGTTCGGAATAATGAAAGGGTGCCAGCAACGGCGCTTCCGCCAGTTCGAAGGCCTTGATCAGGAAGAAATGCCCGAAGGCCGATACCAGCCCCAGACCGACGAACAGCGGCCAGTGTTCCAGCGCCGGCGGAACCCAGACAAAGGGCATGATCGCCGTCAGCACCACCGCGCCCACGCTGGCGGTGAACAACAGCGTGATCAGCGGTGGGGCTGCCCCCGCCAACTTGCGGGTACAGATAGCATAGCCGGAATACAGCACCGCCGATAACAGGGCCAAGAGGGCCGGCCAGCCGACGCCATCACCCGTCGGCCGGACGATGATCAAAGCCCCGACAAAGCCCGCCAATACAGCGAACAGCCGGCGCGGCCCGACCCGCTCGCCCAACAGAAAGGGTGCCATCCCGGTCACCAGCAAAGGGGAGACGAACAGAATCGCGATGGCGTCGGCCATCGGCATGGCGCTGAGCGCCCCGAAGAAGGAGAGCGACGCGGTCAGCATGAAGCCCGCCCGCAAAAATTGCAGCGACATCCGCTTCGGCCGGAAGCCCTTCGGCCCATAGACGCACAGAATCCAAGGGGCCATGACCAGGAAATGGAAGAAATATCGGCCCCAGGTGATCTGAAACACCGGATAGAAGGCCGACAGATATTTAGCCATCGCATCCATGGCCGGAACGATGGCAAGGCCTATCAGCAGCAGACCTATGCCCAGCAATGGCCGCTGGGCGGGCATGTCGACCGGCGGTGCGGCCATGATGGGTGCGGGCGGCCCCAAAAATCAAAAGCCGCCCGCCACTCCGTCTCGATCAGATATGGATCGGGCGGCCGTCCACGGCCAGGGCCGCTTCCTTCACCGCCTCACTGAGCGTCGGATGGCCATGGCAGGTGCGCGCCACGTCTTCCGCCGAACCACCGAACTCCATCACCGCCACGATCTCATGGATCAGCGTACCGGCGTCCGGCCCCAGAATATGGCAACCCAGGATGCGGTCGGTGTCCTTATGCGCCAGGATCTTCACGAAGCCATCGGTCGCGGCCATGGCGCGGGCCCGGCCATTGGCGGTGAAGGGGAATTTGCCGGTGCGATAGGGCACGCCCGCGTCCTTCAACTGCTCTTCCGTCTGGCCGACAGACGCCACCTCCGGCCATGTGTACACAATGCTGGGGATCGTATCGTAGTTGATGTGTCCCGACTGGCCGGCCAGAATCTCAGCCAGGGCCACGCCCTCATCTTCCGCCTTATGCGCCAGCATCGGGCCGGGCACCGCATCGCCGATGGCATAGATGCCGGGGATTGAGGTCTGGAAATGCGCATCGATTTCGATGAAGCCCCGCTGGTTACGCTTCACCCCGACCTCTTCCAGGCCCAGCCCGTCGACATAGGGGCGACGGCCAATGGCGACCAGCACCACATCGGCCTTGATCTCTTCCGCCGTGCCGCCCGCAGCCGGTTCGACCGTCAGGGTCACGCCCGACTTGGCGGTCCTCACCGATGTGACCTTGGACTTCATCTTGAAGACCAAGCCCTGCTTTTCCAGGATGCGCTTGAAGCTTTTGGACAATTCGCCGTCCATGCCGGGGGTGACGAGGTCCAGGAATTCGACCACGGTCACATCCGCGCCCAGGCGCTTCCAGACCGAGCCCAACTCCAGCCCGATCACGCCGGCACCGACCACGACCAGATGCTTCGGAACCTTCGGCAGGGCAATGGCGCCGGTGGAGGTCACCACCTGCTTCTCGTCAATCTCTACACCGCCCGGCAGCGGGGTCGATTCCGACCCGGTGGCGATGACAATGGATTTGGCGCTGATGGTCTTGCCCTTATCCGGCCCGTCGGTGATTTCCACCGTGCCGGCGGCGGCGACCTTACCCTTGCCCTTGATCCAGTCGATCTTGTTCTTCTTGAACAGGAATTCGATGCCGCCGACATTGTCGGAAACGACTTTTTCCTTATGGCCCATCATCGCGGCGAGATCGAGCGCGACGGAACCCAGCTTGATGCCATGCTGGGCGAAATGGTGGTTCGCCTCGTCGAATTTCTCCGAGGAGGTGAGCAGCGCCTTCGACGGAATGCAGCCGACATTCAGGCAGGTGCCGCCCAGCGTCGCGCGCATTTCCACGCAGGCGGTCTTCAGGCCGAGTTGCGCCGCGCGAATGGCACAGACATATCCGCCCGGCCCGCCGCCGATCACCACCACATCGTAGCTCGCTTCGCTCATCCTCAAGGACTCCTCGCCTGCATCGCAAATGGGTGCCCTGCTCTAACAGGATGACGCAGGGAAGGGCAAGGCCGCTTCGCCGCATGGCCGCCCTTCTGCCGCCGCATTCCACAATCAGATAGGATCGCCTAGGATGCCGGGCTTGAACGCTTCAGGAGGGTTTGCGATGCATGGAATGCGGTGGATGGGGCTGGCTGGCTGGCTGGCCGTGGGGCTTGTTCTGCCCATAACCCCGGTTCTCGCCGAGGAGCCCAGCCCCAGCCCGACCGAGAAGCTGGAAGAAAGCGTGCAGACCTTCCTGTCGGCCATCGAACTGTTCCTGCTGGCGATCCCGCAATATGCCGCCCCGGAAGTGCTGCCCAATGGCGATATCATCATCCGGCGCATCCAGCCCGGCGAGCCGCAGGACAAGAAGCCCGCCGACCCGCCCGACGGACGTAAAATCTGACCTTCAGCCTTCCGCGGGCAACAAATCGGCGGCGCTCATCTCGAACGGTACGCCGTCCATCATGCCGCGCCAGCCCGGCAGGGCTTCGATGCGCCCGATCCAGGCGCGGATATGCGGAAAGGCTTCCAGGGAGATATCCGCCTCATGCGCCACATGCGTATAGGCGTAGAGCGCGATATCCGCGATGGTCGGGCCACTGCCCACCAGCCATTCCCCCTGCGCAAGCCGGCCCTCCATCACGCCCAGCGCATGGAAGCTTTGGCTGCGCTTGGCCGGGATCATCGCCTCGCGGTCCGGATCGGCCGGCAGAAAATGCAGCCAGAAGCGCAGCACCGCGATGGCCGGTTCATGGCTGTATTGTTCAAAGAACATCCATTGCAGGACGCGGGTCTGGTCCAGCTTGGTTTCGGGCCAGAACGACGTGCCCTGGGCGAAATAGAACAAGAGCGCATCGGATTCCGACAGCGCCTCGCCGGATTCCAGCACCACGGCCGGTATCTTGCCATTCGGGTTAATCGCCAGGAAGTCCGGATGGCGGGTCTCGCCCTTCAGGATGTTCAGCCAATGGGTCCGGTAGGGAATGCCCAACAGGTCCAAAAGCAGGCGGACCTTGTAGCCATTGCCGCTGCCCGGCGCGTCATACACATCCAACATCACAGCCATGCTCCCCTGCAATCGGCACTGCCGGGGAGATTGCCCAATTGCGGATTTCCCCGGCAAGGGGAAGAATAGTAAGGCTGAGGCAAAGCCGCCCTTCTCCATCAAGCACCTTGCTGGCGAAAGGTCCCAGGGTCGGGCGCCTCAAGACGACGCACAACCCTACCGTCATCGTCGGGCTTGGCCCGACGATCTTGCGCCCAGGGTGACAAGCTGGCCGGTCACCCCCGCCTCAGAAATTACCGCCATCCACCCGGAATTCCTGACCGGTGCAGCCGCGCGACGCGGCGGAGGCAAGGAACAGCACCATCTCCGCCACATCCTCCTCGATCATCTCGCGTTTTAGGCATTGCCGTTCGATCAGCGCCTTACGGTCATCGTCCGAAATCCAGTCGCGCAACTGGCGAGGCGTCAGGATCGCGCCCGGCACCACGGAATTGACCCGGATATTGTCCGGCCCCAGCTCGCGCGCCAGAGTACGCGTCAGGCCGAACACGGCGGCCTTGCAGGCATTGTAGACGGACAGGCCGAGTATGCCCTGCGTCGGCGCGATGGAGCCGAAATTGATCACCGACCCGCCGCCCGCCGCCTGCAGAAACGGGCGTGCGGCCTGGGTCGCGAAGAACTGCTGGCGCAGATTGACCGCCACCAGCTCATCCCAGATCGCTGGCGTCACATCGCCCATGGGCACGCGCAGGTCGCGCGCGGCATTGTTGACCAGCACCGACAGTGTCTTTTCCGGCCCGGCCGCCTGGGCGATGGCCTGGGCCAGCGCCGCATCATCGGTGACGTCACAGGGCAGGAAAACCGGGCGATATCCGTATTGCGTGTGGATGGCCTCCACCAGCGCCTCGCCGGCCTCCCGGTCGATATCGACGAAGACGATGCGCGCACCCTGCTGGGCAAACAGCGTGGTGATAGCCCGACCGATGCCGCTGGCACCGCCGGAAACAAAGACATTCCTGCCTTCAAGATCGCCATAGCGCACGAAGGACGGGGTGATCGGACGGGTCATGACAATACGGGCCTTCTATGGGCTTCGTGTTTCCTCTCGCGCCAGGCGACGGGCCTCTTTACGGGGGCCGCATTCAACCATGACGTCAACGAGTATTGACCACTGTCCCGACATGCGGCAAGATAATTTTATAGCCCGAAATAAATGGGCAATCGCAGGCCGCCTTGATGTCGGCCGCATGAACTAGGGAGCGAAACGATGAAACGGACTTGGGTTTCCGGTGTTGCCGCTATTGCGTTGGGCCTGGGTGTGACCACCCTGCTGCCGGTCGCAGCCTCTGCGGCCGATCTGGTGGTTGGCGTCAGCTGGTCCAATTTCCAGGAAGAGCGTTGGAAAACCGACGAGGCGGCGATAAAAGCCGCGCTCGACAAGGCGGGCGCCACCTATATCAGCGCCGATGCGCAAAGCTCGACCGCCAAGCAGCTTTCCGATGTGGAAAACCTGATCGCCCGCGGGGCGAAGGCACTGATCGTGCTGGCGCAGGATGCCTCGGCGATTTCGCCGGCCATCCGCAAGGCGGTCGCCGAAGGAATTCCGGTAGTCGGCTATGACCGGCTGATCGAAGACCCGGACGCCTTCTATCTGACCTTCGACAATATGGAAGTCGGCCGCCTGCAGGCCCGCGCCGTCTATGAAGCCCAGCCCAAGGGCAATTACGTCTTCATCAAGGGCAGCCCGCAGGACCCGAATGCCGATTTCCTGCATGCCGGCCAGCTTGAAGTGCTGAAGGCCGCCATCGCCAAGGGCGATATCAAGGTAGTGGGCGAACAGTATACCGATGGCTGGCTGCCGGCCAACGCCCAGCGCAATATGGAACAGATCCTGACCGCCGCCGACAACAAGGTCGATGCCGTGGTCGCCTCCAATGACGGCACGGCCGGCGGCGTGGTAGCGGCCCTGACCGCACAGGGGTTGGACGGCATTCCGGTCTCCGGCCAGGACGGTGACCATGCCGCGCTGAACCGCGTGGCCCTGGGCACCCAGACCGTTTCGGTCTGGAAGGATGCCCGCGATCTGGGCAAGCGCGCGGCGGAAATCGCCGTCGATCTGGCCAAGGGCACCAAGATGAACGCCGTCAGTGGCGCCCAGTCCTGGAAGAGCCCGGGCGGCAAGACGCTGAATTCCGTCTTCCTGGCCCCGGTTCCCATCACCCAGAAGAATCTGGATGTGGTGATCAAGGCCGGCTGGGTTGCCAAGGACGTGGTCTGCAAGGGCGTCAAGGCCGGAACGGTTGCCGCCTGCAACTGATCCGGTGACGGAGGCGACGGCCGGAGGGGTGTTTTACTCCTCCCACCCTTCCGGCCGGCCGCTCCTATCTTTCCTCCCCCGAGGTTTTAGCAATGCATGACCCTCAAACGGCCAAACAGGCGCGTGGCCTGGCCGCACTTGCCCGGGCGATGGAGCTGGATCTGCGCCTTCTGGGCATGCTCGGTGCCATGGCCGTGATCTGGATCGGGCTGGATGTCCTGACCGGCGGCCGATTCCTGACCCCGCGCAATCTGTTCAACCTGTCGGTTCAGACCGCATCCGTCGCAGTGATGGCGACCGGCATGGTCTTCGTGATCGTGGCCCGGCATATCGACCTGTCGGTCGGTGCCATGCTGGGCGTGATCGCCATGGTCATGGGCGTGGTGCAGACGACGATCCTGCCGCAATATCTGGGCTTCAACCATCCGCTGACCTGGATCATCACGGTCGCGGTGGGTATCGGGCTGGGTGCGCTGATCGGCTTCATGCAGGGCTGGGTGGTCGGCTATCTGGGCGTACCGTCCTTCATCGTCACGCTGGGCGGGCTGTTGATCTGGCGCGGAGCTGCCTGGTGGACGACCACGGGCCAGACGGTGGCGCCGCTGGATTCCACCTTCATCATGTTCGGTGGCGGCATCGCAGGCACGTTGGGCGAAAATCTGAGCTGGATCGTCGGTGCGATTGCGATCTGCGGCGTGATCTATGCCGTGCTGAATGATCGGCGTCGTCGGGTGCTGTTCGATTTTCCGCTGAAGCCACGCTGGGCGGAAGGCACCAATATCGCGCTTGCCTGCCTTGCCATCATCGGCTTCGTGGCGATCATGAACGCCTATCCGCTGCCCGAACGCGCCGCACAGCGCATGGCGGAAGCGGCGGGTATACCCATCCCCGAAGGCGGGCTCTTCATCGGCCATGGCATCGCCATCCCGGTCGTAATCGTCGCCGTGATCGCCGTGATCATGACCATCGTGGCAGCCCGCACCAAATTCGGCCGCTATGTCTTCGCCATGGGCGGCAACCCCCAGGCGGCCGAGCTTTCGGGCATCGACACGCGCCGCATGACGGTCTGGATTTTCGTCATGATGGGTGTGCTCTGCGCGCTGTCCTCCGTCATCGCCTCGGCGCGCCTGCAATCGGCGGCGAATGACCTTGGCACGCTGGACGAGCTGCGCGTGATCGCCGCGGCCGTGATCGGCGGCACCTCCCTCAGTGGCGGTGTGGGCACGATCATGGGCGCCATCCTGGGCGCGCTGCTGATCCAGAGCCTGCAATCGGGCATGGCCCTGATCGGCATCAACACCTCGCTGCAATCCATTGTCATCGGCCTTGTGCTGGTGCTGGCGGTCTGGCTGGACCAGGTCTATCGCCGGCGCATCGGCAAATAGGAAAGGATGGAATCATGTCCGAAACCGCATCCGTTCCGCTGGTCGAAATGCGCGACATCCATGTGTCCTTTGGCGGGGTGAAAGCCGTCGATGGGGTCACCTGCACGCTTTATCCCGGCGAAGTGGTGGGGCTGCTCGGCCATAACGGGGCGGGCAAATCCACCCTGATCAAGGTATTGTCGGGTGCCAACCAGGCCAATGCGGGCGATATTCTGATCGACGGCGAAAAGGCGGATATCCGCAATGCACGCGATGCCCGCAGCTATAATATCGAGACGATCTATCAGACGCTGGCCCTGGCGGACAATCTGGACGCGGCCGCCAATCTGTTCCTGGGGCGCGAGATGCTAACCCCGACCGGCATGCTGGACGAGGTGAAAATGGAGGCGGAGGCGCGCCAGATCCTCGGCCGCCTCAACCCCAATTTCCGCAAGTTCAACGCGCCCGTCGCCGCCCTGTCGGGCGGCCAGCGCCAATCGGTCGCCATCGCGCGGGCGGTCTATTTCAACGCCCGCATCCTGATCATGGACGAACCGACCGCGGCGCTTGGCGTGCAGGAAACCCGAATGGTGGGCGATCTGATCAAGCAGTTGAAGGCGGAATCCATCGGCATCTTCCTGATCAGCCATGACATTCACGATGTCTTCGAACTGTCCGACCGGTTGACGGTGATGAAGAATGGCAAGCTGGTGGGCACGGTGCGAACCCAGGATGTGTCCAAAGACGACGTGCTGGGCATGATCATTCTGGGTGAGATGCCCCGGCATCTTGCGCCGGACGGGTCCAGGCGTCAGGATGCGTGACGGTTCACACCGTCCCATCCTTCCGCGCGGCGTGTCCTATGCCGCCATATCCCGTGCCGAGATGACCCTTCCTTTCGCTCCGCAGAACCGCAGCACGCCCGATTCCCTTCGCGCCATGAACCGCAAACGGGTACTGGATTCCTTGCGCTTCCAGGGCGCGGCGGCGCGCATCGAACTGGCCGAACGCACGGGGTTGAGCCCCGCCACGCTGACCGGCATCGCAGGCGAGCTCTTGGATGCCGGGCTGATCCAGGAGGCGCCGGACGGGCTGTTCACACCTGGCATGAAGCGCGGCCGGCCGCGCACCGTGCTGCAGGTCAATCCCGATGCGGCCTATGCGGTGGGCATCAAGATTTCGCTGCATCAGGCCGCCGTATCGCTGACCAACCAGATGGGCGATGTGCTGGGCACCGCCACCGTACCCATCCGCGCCAATCGCGTCTCGCCACAGGCCATCGCGGAAATCTGCAGGCAGCGGGTGGAGGAGATCATCCAGACCGCCGGGATCGATCCGAAGCTGATCCTGGGTGTCGGCGTTGGCGTGCCGGGCTTTGTTGGCCACCCGTCGGGGGAGGTGCGCTGGAGCCCGCTTTTCGCCGCGCGCGACGTGCCCTTCCGCGCCATCGTGGAGGCGGAAATCGGGCTGCGCACCGTGGTCGACAACGACGCCAATATGGCGGCGCTGGCGGAAAAATGGTTCGGCATTGGCCGACGCCATTCCACCTTTCTGGTGGTGACGGTCGAACATGGCGTGGGCATGGGGCTGGTGATCGACGGCGTGCTGTATCGCGGCGCGCGCGGCTATGGCGCCGAATTCGGCCATACCAAAGTGGTGGCGGGCGGTGCGCCCTGCCGCTGCGGTGGGTTCGGCTGCGTGGAGGCCTATGTCTCCGACTATGCCATCGTACGCGCGGCCGGTGTGGCGGGGCCGGACGGTGCCTTCGATGATCCGCAGCAGGCCCATGCGGCCATCGAAAAGCTGATCGAGGCGGCGGATGCCGGCGATGAGCGGCTGGCCGAAATCTTCCGCACCGCCGGCACCATGCTAGGCACCGGCATTTCCAATCTGTTCTCGATCCTCGACCCCTCCGTCGTGGTGCTGTCGGGCGAACGCACCCGCTCCGCCCGGGTGTTTTTCGAGGCGATCCGTGGCGCGATCCAGGGCAACCCGCTGGTGGACGAACATCACGGCATCGATATCGAGATCAATCCCTGGGGCGACGATCTTTGGGCGCGCGGCGCCGCCGCCCTGGTGCTGGAAGAGATTCAGGTGTGAGAACGGTACAAATCCTGGATGTCTTCCCGGGCGAGCATCCGTGATGCGAGACCCGGGATCTCTTGCCCAAGGGACAAGATCCCGGCTCTCCGCTTGCGCTTCGGCCGGGAAGACAACCTCCTGAGACGTCACACCTAAGCTGCCTTCGCCTTGCCCAGATCGATATGCGCATCACCCCAGGATTTGAGCGCGCGGATGATCGGTTCCAGGCTGCGGCCGTGATCGGTCAGGCGGTATTCGACCTTGGGCGGAACCTCCGCATAGATTTTGCGGGTGACGAAACCATCCGCTTCCAGCTCCCGCAACTGGCTGGTCAGCATGCGCTGGGTAACAGAGGGCAGGCGGCGGCGGATCTCGTTGAAGCGCAGCACCTCCTCCTCGAACAGATGATAGAGGATGACGCCTTTCCATTTGCCGCCGATCAGCGCCAATGCGCCCTCCACCACGCAGCCGGGGCTGCAATCGAGCGAGCTGTGACGGGTGCGGGGCATGGGAACGGTCCTTTTCACAGTATCCTTTTTGATACTATGTGCGATCTATGTGCATTCTTGCGAGAATGAATAATAGGCGCATATGAATGCAGTAACAAGCCAGTCGCACCAAAATGAAGGAGTGCTGCCCGATGCGTGCCGTCGCCTACAAGACCCCCGGCCCCGTGACCGATGCCAGCGTGCTGCAGGATATCGACCTGCCGCGCCCGGACCCAAAGGGGCGCGATCTGCTGGTCGAAATCCGCGCCGTTTCGGTCAACCCCGTCGACACCAAGGTCCGTGCCGGCGGGCGCGGCGCCACGGATGACTGGCGCGTGCTGGGCTATGACGCGGCCGGTATCGTGGTCGCCGCCGGGCCGGATGCCACCCGGTTTCAGCCGGGCGATGCCGTCTTCTATGCCGGCGATATCACGCGCCAAGGCTCCAATGCCGAATTCCAGCTGGTGGATGAGCGGATCGTGGGCCGCAAGCCCGCCACGCTGGATTGGGCGCAGGCCGCCGCCCTTCCCCTGACTGCCATCACCGCCTGGGAAGCGCTGTTCGACCGGCTGGATGTAAAGCGCGCGGTGCCGGGCGCGTCTTCCATCCTGATTGTCGGCGCGGCGGGCGGTGTCGGCTCCATCGCCGTGCAGTTGGCCGCCAAACTGACCGGGCTGACCGTCATTGGCACCGCATCGCGTCCGGAAACGGCCGATTGGGTCAAGGGCCTGGGCGCACATCACGTGCTCGACCATTCCAGGCCTTTGTCGGAGGAATTGACAAAGGCGGGCCTTGCCGCACCCGGCTTCGTGCTGATCACCACCCAGACCGATGCCCATTGGGCGGAAATCGCCAAGCTGATCGCGCCGCAGGGCCGCGTCGCCCTGATCGATGATCCCAAGACCGCCGATATCATGCCCTTCAAGCGCAAGGCGGTATCAGTGCATTGGGAATTCATGTTCGCCCGTTCGATGTTCCAGACGGCGGATATCGAGGAACAGGCAAACCTGCTGGACGAGGTTTCCCGGCTGGTCGATGCGGGCACGCTGAAGACAACGCTCGGCGCGCATGGCGGTGCAATCAACGCCGCCAATCTGCTGAAGGCGCATGCCCTGATCGAAAGCGGTAAGGCACGCGGCAAGATCGTGCTGGAAGGCTTCGGCGCGTAAGGCCCTGACAAGCAGGACGGGTCGCCGGCTGATCCGACGGCCCGTCGCATCCGATCCGATCCGGAATGAATTATTCCGTTTCCTTCAGTTGACATTTTTGCCCGAGCGCGAGAGTCTAGCCGCATCACCAGGGGGGTCCCGACAAGGGGCTGAGATATCGCTGGGCCGGGGACAAAGATGTCCCAAGCAGCGCGATGACCCGTTGAACCTGATCCAGTTCACACTGGCGTAGGGAAGGTGCGGATGATCGCGGAGCCTGGGCACATAGCCCCTTTCCGGGCGGATCGTCTTTTCACATTCCTGTCAGAAGCTGGGTCTCCATTGCTGAGCGCGAGGGAGTCTCGACCATGACGTTCGACCGTGCGGGGACCGCACCGAAAATCACCACCGGGCCGCTGCCGGCCTCCACCAAGATCCATGTTCCAGGCGCGTTGCATCCCGATATCCGGGTGCCGATGCGCTCCATCGCCTTGCATCCGTCGTCCGGAGAGGCCCCGGTTACGGTCTATGACAGTTCCGGCCCCTACACCGACCCGGTGGCCGCAATTGCCATCGATGCGGGGCTGGCCCGCCTGCGGGAAAGCTGGATCGCGGCGCGCGGCGATACCGACAGCGTGGACGGCCGCCAAGTGCAGCCGGAAGACAACGGCTTTGCCACCGGTGAACGCCTGACGCCGGAATTCCCCATCCGAAACCGGCCGCGCCGGGCCAAGGATGGCAAGGCGGTGACCCAACTTGCCTATGCGCGGGCAGGTATCACTACGCCAGAGATGGAATTCGTCGCCATCCGCGAAAATCTGGGCCGCAGGGCCCTGACGGAGAAGATGGAGCGGGACGGCAATTCCTTCGGGGCCGCCATCCCCGATTATGTGACCCCCGAATTCGTGCGCGAGGAGATCGCGCGCGGCCGCGCCATCATCCCGGCCAATATCAACCATCCGGAAGCCGAGCCGATGATCATCGGGCGAAACTTCCTGGTGAAGATCAACGCCAATATCGGCAATTCGGCCGTCACCTCCTCCATGGCGGAAGAGGTGGACAAGATGGTCTGGTCCATCCGCTGGGGTGCCGATACGGTGATGGATCTGTCGACCGGGCGGAACATTCACAACATCCGGGAATGGATCATCCGCAACGCGCCGGTACCGATCGGCACCGTGCCGATCTATCAGGCGCTGGAAAAGGTGCATGGGGTTGCCGAAGACCTGACTTGGGAAGTCTTCCGCGACACGCTGATCGAACAGGCCGAACAGGGGGTGGATTATTTCACCATCCATGCCGGGGTGCGACTGCCCTTCATCCATCTGACCGCCGAACGCGTTACCGGCATCGTATCGCGCGGCGGATCGATCATGGCGAAATGGTGCCTGCATCATCACCGCGAAAGCTTCCTGTATGAGCATTTCGAGGAGATCTGCGATATAGCCCGCGCCTATGACGTTTCCTTCTCTCTGGGCGACGGCTTGCGCCCAGGCTCCATCGCCGATGCCAATGATGCTGCCCAATTCGCCGAGCTGGAAACCCTGGGCGAGTTGACGCAAATCGCCTGGGCGAAGGACTGCCAGGTGATGATCGAAGGCCCAGGCCATGTGCCGATGCATAAGATCAAGGCCAATATGGACAAGCAGCTGGATGTGTGCGGCGAGGCGCCCTTCTACACGCTGGGGCCGCTCACCACCGATATCGCGCCGGGCTATGATCACATCACCTCAGGGATAGGCGCGGCGATGATCGGTTGGTTCGGCACGGCCATGCTGTGTTACGTGACCCCGAAAGAACATCTGGGCCTGCCCGACCGTGACGATGTGAAGGTGGGGGTCGTCACCTACAAGATCGCGGCCCATGCAGCCGATCTGGCCAAAGGCCATCCGGCGGCCAGGATCCGGGACGATGCCCTGTCGCGGGCGCGGTTCGAATTCCGTTGGGAAGATCAGTTCAACCTGGCGCTGGACCCCGAAACGGCACGCGATTTCCACGACCAGACGCTGCCCAAGGAAGCCCATAAACTGGCGCATTTCTGTTCGATGTGCGGGCCGAAATTCTGCTCCATGCGCATCTCCCAGGACATCCGCGAGGAGGCGCGCAAGGAAGGCATGCAGGCGATGGCCGCAAAATATCGCGATGGCGGGGATCTGTACCTTCCGGCCGATCAGCTTGGGCGGGAACCTGCGGAATGATCACCGTCCTGGGAGGCGGGGTGGCGGGGTTATGCGCCGCCACCGCGCTCGGCGAGCGCGGCCTGCCGGTCGAGATCGTTGTGCCTGACGATGCGCCCCCGCCGGCGTCCCGGCTGGCGGGGGGCATGTTGGCCCCGTTCTGCGAGGGGGAGGCCGCGCCGGACAGCATCGTCCTGCGTGGTCAGGCCGCCATCGGCTGGTGGGCGAAGCGCTTTGACGGGGTGCAGCATCGCGGCACGCTGGTGCTTGCCGCCGCCCGCGACCAAAGCGAGCTCGACCGTTTTGCGAGGGCGACACGAAACCATGGCTGGTGCGATCCGTCCACGCTGGAACCTGACCTTTCCGGGCGGTTTTCACGCGGCCTGTTCTTCGCGGGCGAAGCGCATATGGACCCGTCGGCGGCCATGGAGGCGCTGCGGGCCGGGCTTGCCAGGCGTGGCGTGGCCTTCCGCCAAGGCCCGCCGCAGGGCAGGTTCCTGGTCGATTGCCGGGGCTTCGCCGCCCATGACCGCCTGGCCGATCTACGCGCGGTACGGGGAGAGATGCTGGAGGTGATGGCCTGCGAGGTCAGGCTGACCCGCCCGGTGCGCCTGCTGCATCCGCGCTTTGCCTGCTACATCGTGCCGCGCGGGGGCGGCCATTACATGATCGGGGCGACCATGGTGGAAAGCGCGCGCAGCGGCGGCATCACCGCGCGGGCAATCATGGAACTTCTTTCCGCCGCCTACACCATCCATCCGGCCTTTGCCGAGGCGGAGCTGGTGACCACCGGCGCCGGGCTGCGCCCGGCCTTTCCCGACAATATTCCCACGATCCGCCGTGACGGGGATCGTTTCCATCTCAACGGTGTCTATCGCCATGGCTTCCTGATGGCCCCCATCCTGGCCGAGGAGCTGGCCGACACCCTGGTGCAGGAACTGGCCAATGCGCATTGAACTGAACAGCGAAAGCCTGACAACCGAAGCCGCGACGCTGGCCGACCTGCTGGCGGAACGGGGCTTCGACCCCAACAGCGTGGCCACCGCAATCGATGGCGATTTCGTACCGCGCAGCCTGCGCGCCGACACGGTTCTGCAGGATGGCGTGAAGGTGGAAGTCCTGTCGCCGATGCAGGGGGGCTGAGATGTCGTTTTATGGTGTTTCCCTGAATTCCCGCCTGCTGCTGGGTACGGCCCAATACCCCTCTCCCGCCATTCTGCGGCAAGCCATCGCGGCGTCCGGCGCGGAAGTCATTACCGTTTCCCTGCGCCGCGAAGGCACTGAAGGGGCCGGTTTTCGCGACATTCTGGTGCAGAGCGGATGCCGTATCCTGCCCAATACGGCCGGGTGCCACAGCGTGAAGGAGGCTGTGACCACCGCCCATATGGCGCGTGAGCTGTTCTCCACCAACTGGGTGAAGCTGGAGGTGATCGGCCATGCCGACACGCTGCAACCCGACCCCTTCGCCCTGGTGGAAGCCGCCCGGATACTCTGCGCCGAAGGCTTCGAGGTGTTCCCCTACACGACGGAGGATCTGATCGTGGGCGAAAAGCTGGTGGAAGCCGGGTGTCGCGTGCTGATGCCCTGGGGGGCGCCGATCGGATCGGGCCAGGGGCTGCGCAATATCGACGGGCTGCGATCCATGCGGTCGCATTTCCGCGACCTGCCGCTGGTGATCGATGCGGGGATCGGCACGCCATCCCAGGCGGCCCAGGCCATGGAGCTGGGATTCGATGCCGTCCTGCTGAACACCGCCGTAGCCAAGGCGCTTGATCCGGTCGCGATGGCACGGGCCTTCGGCCAGGCGGTGGTGGCGGGCAAGGCCGCCCATGATGCCGGCCTGATGCCCCGGCGCGATATGGCATCCGCCTCCACCCCTATTTTCGGCATGGCGGAGCTTGGCTGATGTGGCACCCGGACCCGTTCTATCTGATCGTGGGTGAGGTTGACCGCCTGGCAGCGCTGATGCCCCTGGGCGTCAAGCTGGTGCAGCTTCGCCTGAAGGACAAGCCGGAGCAGGAGTTGCGCCGCCAGATCGCGCTGGGCCGCGATATATGCGCCAGCCATGGCGCACAGCTTGTGGTCAATGATTACTGGAGCTTGGCCATCGAGCTTGGCTGCGACTTCGTGCATCTGGGCCAGGAGGATATGGACCATGCGGATTTCCCCGCCCTGCGCCGGGCCGGCATCCGCCATGGCCTGTCCACCCATGACGAGGCGGAGCTGGACCGGGCATTGTCATTCGAACCGGCCTATGTCGCGCTGGGGCCGGTCTATCCCACCTTGCTGAAAGCAATGAAATGGGGACCCCAGGGGCTGGAGCGGGTCACGGCGTGGAAGCGCCGCGCCGGCACCGTCCCCCTGGTCGGGATTGGCGGGCTAACCCCCGCGCGCCTGCCCGATCTGTTCGCCGCCGGGGCCGACAGTGCCGCGGTGGTGACCGACATCCAGCAGGCCGCCGACCCTTTGGCCCGCTGCCGGGAGTGGATCGAAGCAACCCGGCCCATCCTGGCAGGCAGGGGGTGATGTTGTCCCCGCAATCCCCGTGACACAGGACGACCGCTATCGCCACAAGGCATGAAAATGATGCAGCGGCCCATGACCCTGCCCCACATCAAGGCGATCGCTTTCCGCCAATGCGCCTTGCAGATAGATCTTGGCGCGACCCACCGCCTCCTGCATCGGATAGTGGGGCAGCAGGGCCGCGATGGCCGCCGACAGGGTGCAGCCGGTGCCGTGGCTGTTGCGGGTGGCGATGCGCGGGGCCGTCAGTAAGGTCAGCCCCTCCGCGCCGATCAACAGGTCCACACTTTCGGGCGTGCCATCCAGATGGCCGCCTTTCAGCAGCACCCAGCCTGACCCCAGCGTGAGCAGATCAGGGGCGCGGAGCTGCATTTCCTTCACGCTCCATTCCGGTTCATGGCCCAGCAGAACACAGGCTTCCGGCAGGTTGGGGGTGATGACATCCGCCAGCGGAATCAGCCTGGTGCGGACCGCCTCCACCGCGTCGGGCAGCAGCAGATGGTGACCACTTTTCGCCACCATGACCGGATCGAAGACGATGTTGCGGGCCTGGTGATGGGCCAGCCGGTCGGCGATAGCCTCGGCGATGGCCGCATTGGCGACCATGCCGATCTTGACCGCATCAACCCGGATATCATCGAACACGGCATTGATCTGACTGGCGACGAAATCGGGCTCCAGCGCCACGAAGCCGCGCACGCCCTGGGTATTCTGCGCCACCACCGCGGTGATCGCCGACATCCCATAGGCCCCCAGCGCCGAAAAGGTCTTGATATCGGCCTGGATGCCCGCCCCGCCCGACGGATCGGTTCCGGCGATGGTCAACACATTGGTAATCACGATGCAGCCCCTTGTTTGAAGACAGGAGGCCGGCAAGGGTTGATGGTGGCTGTGAAACCTACCCCGTCCCTCCGCCGGCATTACCCGGATCAGGTTTCAGGGTCATCGCGCCGCGCCTTGGCTGCGCCAGCGATATCTCAGCCCCTTGTCAGGGCTCCCCTCGGTCAGGGACAGGTTAGCATGCCGGCGGGGGCGACTGGCAAGCAAGAGCATGCTGCCATTAAATTGAACCATTCTGACGGAGCAGTTCCGGCTGAGTTCCGGCTGCGAGGACGAAGGACATGCTGAAGCATATTCAAGGACGAGCAACGCGGAAATCAGGCGGAACTGCCCGTCCCTCCATTTCCCTGGTTTGGGGGTTTCCGATTGGCGGCTGCCCTGCGGCAAACCGGTCTTGCGCGATGCCCCGCATCGCTCTGCACCCGGTTTACACACAGGCTCATCTCGCCAATCGAGAAACAGAATTGATTCAATTTAACGGCAGCATGCTCTAGCGCCGCTCGAAAAGCAGGCGCAGGCCGAAGGCGACCAGCACCAGGCCCGTGATGCCGTCCATCGCGCGGGTGACGGCCGGCTGCTTCAGAAAGGCCGCAAGTGGGCGGGTCGCCAGCACCAGCGCCAGGAACCACAATATACCCATCGCGGCATGGATGGCGGCCAAGAGCGCGGTGAAGGAAATCACCTCCACCCCCTGCGGCACGAATTGCGGCAGGAAGCTGACATAGAACACCCCGACCTTGGGATTGAGCAGATTGGTCAACAGGCCGCGCAGGAACCATCCCGTCGCACCGCGATGGCGACGGTCAGACGGCGCTACCGGCGGCCCTGCCCCTTGCTCTCGCGAAACCGCGCTGCGCAGCATGCCGAAACCGAGATAGAGCAGATAGCAGGCCCCCGCGATCTGCAGCACCAGATAGCCCGTCTCCGACACCGCCAGCAGCACGCCAAGCCCCAGCGCCGCCGCCAGCCCCCAGGCCAGACAGCCGGTCGCGATGCCGATTCCCGCTGCCATGGCGGGACGCCCGCCTTCCACCGCGGCGGTGCGCAACACCAGGGCGGTATCCAACCCCGGCGTCAGGGTCATCAGCAGGGCGGCGAGGGAGAAGGCCAGAATGGCGGAGATCGGGTCCATGGCAACGCCTTTCAGAACAAACGCATTGTAACCCTGCCGCCACTACGGCATGCCGGCAAGGCTGGAATTAGACCTGCTCCTTGCCATTCCCCGCCGCCCGGCGCGAGGGCAGGGTTTTGACCGAAGGCGCGCCATACCACGGCCCGCCGGTATCGATGGGCAGGGCGGTTTCGAATTTCAGCCGCTCCATCGCCAGGCGCGAGGTGATGCCCTTCAGCGGAGTCAATGCAGTCAGCCGGGCATAGAAGGCGTCATAGGCCGGCATGTCGGCCACGACCACCTTCAACAGATAGTCGATCTCTCCCGCGATGCGATAGAACTCCAGCACCTCCGGCATTTCCGCCAGGCCCTTGGTGAAGCGTTCCCGTGCCTCCGGGCTATGGTCGGCGATCTCGATCATCACAAACACCGTCAGGCCAAGCCCGACGCGCCAGGGATCGACCAGCCCGACATGGCCGGTCAGAACGCCACTGTCCTGCAGGCGCTTGATGCGCTTCCAGCAGGGGGTGGGCGAGAGACCGACCCGGTCAGCGATTTCGGCAATCGACAGCTTCGCATCCTGTTGCAGCAGGACAAGAATGCGGCGGTCGGTCAGGTCCAGATCATCACTCATCTGCACTATCCTTCAGAGCGGCTTTCGGCCGGCCAGGAGAAGGGAACGAACGGAGGCGCGGCACGACGGCCCCGCCTGAACCGGCCAAGGCGGCCGAAAAAACCCGTTCGGTTCACACCCTATCGCGATGGCGACAAGGCAAGAGCCCAGACAGTGTATCGGAAATATAGGGGAAAAGCCGCATCACGGTCATGCTCCAACTCTTGTATCGGGGAGCCCACGATGCCTCGTGGCGCTTTAGCTTTGGTAACGCGGTGCAAGCTGCTCCATCAAATCCCGCGGCCGCCATGGCGGCGACTGGCCGGATGGTGCATCCAAACCCGGCCCCTTGCAAGGGCAAGCTGTGCTCTTTTGTCCAGGCCGGACAGGAAAGGTTTTCCCGTCAAGCGCAGCCGGTGGCGTTGACATAGATCGCGCGCAGGCTGGTGGTGGCGCAGATAAACAGCCGGTTGCGCTTCGGCCCGCCGAAGGTCAGGTTCGCCACCACCTCCTCCACCAGGATCTTGCCCAGCAGTGTCCCATCGGGCGCGTAGCAATGCACGCCATCTCCAGCGGAGGACCACAGATTGCCCTGGGTGTCGACCCGGAAGCCGTCGAACAGACCGGAATCACAGAAAGCGAAATCCCGGCCCGTTCCGACCGACATCCCGTCCGACTGCACCGGATAGGCCCGGATCTTCGGGCGGCAGGAGCGGTGATGCGTCCAACCCGTATCGGCGACGTAAAGCAGCGTCTCATCCGCGGAAAAGGCAAGACCATTGGGCTTCAGCAAATCGGTGACAACCGCCGTCACCGTGCCGTCCGGGTCAATGCGGTAGACATGGGAGGCACCGATTTCGCTATCCGCCCTGTCCCCTTCGTAATCGCTGTCGATGCCATAGGTGGGATCGCTGAACCAGACAGAACCGTCGGATTTCACCACCACGTCATTCGGACTGTTCAGCCGCTGCCCCCCGGCGCGGTCGGCCAGCACCCTGCGGCTGCCGTCATGCTCGATCCGGCTGACGGCGCGGCCACGATGTTCGCAGGCGATCAGCCGACCCTGGGTATCGACCGTATGGCCGTTCTGATGCAGACAGGGCTGCTGGAAGACGGAGACGGATCCGTCCGTCTCGTCCCAGCGCATCAGACGATCACTGGGGATGTCGGACCAGATCAGATATTTCCCCGCCGGGACATAGGCCGGCCCCTCGCACCAGCGTCCGCCGGTCCACAGGGTTTCCAGCCGCGCATTGTTCAGGATCAGCCCTTCGAAGCGCGGATCGCGGATCTCGTATATGGTGGCCATGCTGCTTCCCCCCTGCCCTATGCAGTTACCCGGTTGCCGCGACCATACACCAGCAGCATGCCCACGATCACCGTGCCATAGATGATCTGCCGGAAGGCTTCGGGCATCTGCATGATCGACAGGACGGAATTGAGCAGCACGATCAGGATCACGCCCAGCAAGGTACCGGCATAGCGCCCCCGACCGCCCAGAATATGCGTGCCGCCCAGCACCACCGCGGCGATCGCGGGCAACAGATAGCTGTTGCCCATGCCCTGATAGGCCTTGGCTGAATATCCGGCAAGCAGCACGCCGGCGAGCGCGGCACAGACCGCCGACCCCACAAAGGCGCCCACCACGACCGCTCGGTTACGGATGCCGGACAGATAGGCTGCCCGTTCGCGCGTGCCCACCGCATAAAGCGCCTTGCCGAAGGTGGTGCGGGTCAGCAGCAGCACCACGGCCAGCGAAACCAGAACCCAGACGAAAAGCGCCAGCGGAATGCCCGCGACCCGGTCCTTGGCCAGCGCCAGCATCAGGGGCGTGGCGGTGTCGGGCGGCGCGAAGCCGCCGGTCTGCGCCACCATAAGCCCGCGCAGCACGGTATCGACGCCAAGCGTGAAGATCATGGAAGGGATGCGCAGCCAAGCTACACCGCAGCCATTGACCAACCCCACCGCGACGCCGACGGCAATCGCGGCAGGTATGGCCCACCCTCCGCCGACCGCGGTCGCCACCATGGCGGCGGCGGTCAGCGTCCAGGGGATCGACAGATCGATATGGCCGATCAGGATCACCAGCATCATGCCCGCTGCGCAGATGCCGAGAAAGGCGCCGATCTGAAGCTGCTGCATCAGATAGGCCGGCTGCAACAAGGGCGCGGTGCCGGTGGTCGCCAGGGTATAGGCCGTGCCCACCAGCAGGATCAACAAAATGAAGCCCGCGGCAATGACCAGTGGCTTGTTCTCGGGCCGTATGCTGGCAAGCGCGCTCATCGGAACAGCTCCAGCCGGTTCTTGATGCGCAGGGCATGGATCGCGCCCACGCTGACCGCCGCCAGCAGCACCAGCCCTTCGACCAGGGGCTGCAGCAGCGGGTCGATATCAAGAATACGGAAATAGAAGGAAATCACCCGCAGGATGAACGCCCCGACCAGCGAGGCAACGAGCCCGCCCGTGCCACCCAGCAGCGATGTTCCGCCCAGGACCACCGCGGCAATGGAATTCAGCGTGTAGGCGCCAGCCTGCACCATATCGGCATTCCCCGACGCGGTCTGGATCGCCAGATATAGCCCGCCGCAACCGGCCAGGAAACCGGCCAGCGTGAAGGCCGCGATCTTCGCCCGCTGGATGGGCAGACCCGACATGAAGGCCGCCCCCTCGGCGGAGCCGATGGCATAGACCGTCCGCCCGGTCACGCAGCGCTTGAACGGCATCCAGACCAGCACTACCACGCCGAACAGCAGGATCAGCGGCACCGGAATGTTGACGAAAGGCTGCAGCCAGGTGGCATCGCCCCCATCCGCCAGCCCATAGGTGTCGGCAAAATCCCACACCGTGTTGGTCAGTGCCCAGTTCAGATCGTCATCCACATTCCCGCCGGGCTTGGGTCGGATCAGCAGCGCCAGGCCAATGGCGATGGCACCGGTCGCCAGGGTCGCGATGATCGGCTGAATCCGGCCATAGACCACGATCAATCCGTTGGCGAAGCCGAACATTGCACCCGCGGCCAATGTAACCGCCATGCCAAGCAGAATTTCCACCGGGCCGCCATGCAGCAGTTCCGAGGCGATGCAGGAGGTGAGCGTCATCACCGCCCCAACCGAAAGGTCGAGCCCCCCCATCAGCACGGGCAGGGTCTGCGCCATGGCAAGCAAGGTGATCGCCACCGATTCATTGGCGTTCTGGACCAGCACGGCGGTGGAAAAGCCGCGCGGATGCAACAGGTTGTACAGGGTGAAGAGCGCCACGAACAAGACGAGCGCCCCGGCGAAGGTCCAGCTCTGCCGCAACCACCAGATCATGCCGCCTGCCCGATATTGAGAGAGGCGGAAACCAGCGCCTCCTCCGTGATTTCCTCGCCCGTCAGCTCGCGGATCACGCGCCCGTCATACAGGACCGCCACCCGGTCGCAGCACCCGATCAGCTCCGCATAGTCGGAAGAATAGAACAGGATCGCCTTGCCCTGATCGGCCAGTTCGCGCATCAGCCGATAGATTTCCTGCTTGGTGCCGACATCGATGCCGCGCGTGGGATCGTTGAGCAGAATCACCTCCGGCCCGACCGCCAGCCATTTGGCGATCACCACCTTCTGCTGATTGCCGCCCGACAGCGTGCTGACTGCATCCTGGGGGGAGCCGGCCTTGATGCGCAGTGCGATCATGCCTTCCTCCACCAACTTGGCGGCCTTCGCCGTATCGATCAGCGGGCCGGTGCAAATGCGGTCATAGGCGGCCGCCACCAGATTATCGGCAATGGACAGGCTCAGCATCAGCCCTTCGGTCTTGCGATCCTCCGGCACCAGGGCGATGCGGGTGTGCCCGGCCTTGGCCGAAGCGGGAGAGGATGCCATGCCCTGCCTGCCGCCGATTTCCACCTTGCCCTCCACTCCACGCAGCACGCCGAACAGGGCCAGCATCAACTCCTTCTGGCCCTGACCATCCAACCCGCCCAGGCCCAGGATTTCACCGCGCCCCAGGTTCAGGGAAACGCCGCGCAGCCGATCCTCCCAGCCCAGATCCCGCACCGTGACCAGGGGATCGCGCAAGCGCGGCGCAGGCTTGGGGGGAAATAGCGCCTCCACCTCCCGACCGATCATCAGCCGGACGATGTCCGCATCGCTGCGACTTCCCTTGGCGAAGGTTTCGACATGGCGGCCATTGCGGAATACCGACAGGGTATCGCACAACGCCTCGACCTCATGCATGCGATGGCTGATGAACAGGCTCGTCACCCCATCCGCCTTCAGCAAGCCCAGAAGATCGTATACCGTCTGCACATCCTTCGCCGTCAGGGCCGAGGTGGCCTCGTCCAGGATCAGCACCCTGGGCACACGACCCAGCGCCTTGGCGATCTCGACCATCTGGCGACGCGACAGCGACAGGGACGACAGGGGCGCGCGCGGATCGACATCCTCGCACCGCACCCGTGCCAGCAATTCTTCCGCGCGGCGATGCTGCGCGCGCCGGTCGATCAGGCCGAAGCGACGCGGCGGATCGGCAATCGAGATATTGTCCGCGACCGTAAGATCGGGGATCAGCGACAATTCCTGGAACATGCACACGATGCCGGCGGCGCCGGCCTGTGCGGGGCTTGCAAAGGATACCGGCGCGCCGGCCAACCTGATCTCGCCCCTATCGGGCCGCAGCACACCTGCGATGATCTTGATCAGGGTCGATTTCCCGGCGCCATTCTCGCCCAATATGGCGTGGATGGATCCTGCCCGGGCTGCGAAATCCACGCCCTCCAGCGCTCTGATGCCTGCGAAATGCTTCGAAATACCCGTCAGTTCCACGATGGGCGCGGTCATCCTCGGCCCTCCATCCGGACAAGGAACAAAGGTCGGCCCCGCCACCGCCCTGCCTGGGGATGGCGAAGCCGGCCCATGGTCACCTACTTCACGTCGGCTTCCGACTGGGCCATGATGGCCGGGCCGGACACATTCACGCCGCAGGGCGGGAATTCATTCACCGTGAAGAAGTTGTCCGGCAACGACGTCCAGTAATTCACCCCGTCCTTGAGCTGGGTATAGTCGGCCACCGGCAACGGCACGGAGATGAGCTGCGGCATGGCATTGCCTTCCAGGGCCGATACCGCCGCCTTCATCGCGATGGCGACCAGACCCGGCGACTGGCCGATGGAGATGCCCTTCAGCCCCTCGGCCGAGTGCTTTGCCACCAGCTTGCGGAAGCCGTTTTCCGACTCGCCCGAAATCGGCACCATCGGATGCTTCGCATCCAGCATGGCCTGCACCACGCCGGTGGTGCCGCCCTGGGCCGCGATGGCATCGAATTTGCCATGTACGGCAATCGCATCGGCCGTCACCTTCTGCGCCGTACCATCATCCCAATTGCCGACGACCTGAACGATCTCCCATTTCCCGCCGGTCTTCTCGAACACCTCATGGATACCGAGGGAACGGTCGCGGTCGACGGAGTTCCCAGGCAGGCCGCGCACTTCCAGGATTTTGCCGGAGGTGACGCCCTTGGCCTTCAGCTCCTTGACCAGGAACTCGGCCCAGGTCCGCCCCATGGCGAGCTGATCCTCGTTCACCTGCATGACCTTGTCGGTGTCGAGCACGTTGTCGAAGGGCACGATCACGACATTATTCTTATCCGCCAATCGGATGACGCGATCAAACCCATCCGGCGAGACAGCGATGGTGACGATGGCGTCAAAGCCCTGATTGATGAAATCCTCGATGGCGCCGAGCTGGGCCGGGGCATCCGTGCCGGTCGATACCACCTTGAATTCCTTGATCTTGCCCTTGATCGCCGGGTCTTCGGCAAAGGCCTTGGCCGTCTTGATCATCTGGATGCGCCAAGTATTCCCGACGAAGCCGTTGACCACGGCAACGCGAAACGGCCCCGGCTTGGCCGGCCATTTCAGATAGCTGGTCTTGGCCGACCAGGGCGCGAAGCAGGTCGGATCGGCACCAGGACCCGAAACCTTCTCCGGACCGGCAAGGGCGGATTGGGCGAACAGGGCCAGTGCCGCAGCACCGGCCAGTACTGCAAATCCACGACGCATGGTAACCTCCCTTTGGTCCGGTATCATTGCTTCAGGTCACGGGGCCGGACTCTACCCTCCGTGTATCTTTTGATCGGCTATTCCGCCGTTAGGTCTGATCCTGAAATAGGGCAAGGCCCGCCCTCAGATGCGCGCGCATCAGGTATTGGTAGGCCAGCGCGTCGCGCGCCTCGATCGCTCGCAGAATTCCCTCATGCTCCACCATGGTCTCGCCCTCGATCACGCGGCGCGTCTTGCCGCGCTGCATGATGCGCAGGATGACCGGCTTCATGATCTGATAGACATCCAGGATGGATTTGTTGCCGAGCAGCGCAACAAGCTTGATATGGAAGCGGAAATCCGCTTCCGAAGCCTCCACCACCGACGCCGCACGGCCCATCTCGGCATTGATTGCCCGCAACTCCGCCAGTTCCACGGATCCCGCCGAATCGAACACCTTCAGAACCGCTCCGGTCTCGATCAACTCCCGAAAGCCCTGGATATCGTCAAAGGTCTGGCGCGACAGATCGGCGACGTTGAAGGCAAACAGATCAATCGCCCGGCTCGCCCGGTTGTCCACGATGGTGGCACCGACCTTCGGTCGGACCTCCACCACGCCATAGGCCTTCAGCATGCGGATCGCCTCGCGCACCGTGTTGCGCCCGGCATTGAAGCGGGCACACAAATCCCGCTCGGTCGGCAGCCGGTCGCCCACCGTCAACCCTTCCGCCGAGATCATCTCGCGTATGGCGGTCACGATCTTGTCGACCGCGGAATCGGCAGACGCTGCAATTTCAACCGGAACGGACATGAAAAGGGCGCTTCCCCGCTGCACGACAACCCGGCCTTCAGCCTATTTGTTGGACCAGATCGGTATCTCAATACGGTCGCAGAGTCAAATCCGAATCAAAAGGCCTGTATAAGCCGTTTATTGGTAATAATATTGCGTGTTATATCTATTTTTTCTTAGGTAATTATCGTCACTTGCGGAACTGAGTATCTTGGTCGGATGAATGAGCGCCACATTCGACCCTACCCCTCCACCCCCGCGCGAAAATCCTTGAGCGCGGCGGCAAGCTGCATGCTGAAACGCGCGGAGGCGACGGGCAGGGTGCGCCCGCGCTTCTGGCCCAGGATCAGATTGCCGGGCGGCAGATCGCGTTCGGAAATCGGCCGGAACAGCACCGCCCCGTCACCCGGCCCCTGCAGGCCGATCGGAATCTGAAAGCCGATGGCCCGCTCATGCAGCACATAATGGCGGATCAGCTCGAAGCTCTCCGTCTCCACAATCGGGTTCAGCCGTCTGGTGCCGCGCTTGGTTGCCTGGTCCAACAAAAAGCGCACGCCATATTTGGCCGAAGGCGCCACATGCGGCACATCCAGACAGTCGCGCAGCCGCAGTTCCTCCTTCGTCGCCAAAGGATGGTCATGGGCCATGACAGCGCAGACCGGCTGGGGTTCCAGATGGACGATCTCGAAATCCACCAGATGGATCGGCTCGAACACCAGGGCGATATCGCTGGCATAGCTGGCCAGCTCCGCCTCCGCCTGATCACGGTCGCGCACCGCCACCCCGAAGGTGACACCCGGATGGTCCGCGCGATAGCGGGCGATCTGGCTGGGCATGAAATAGGGCAACAGGGCCTGTGAACAGGCGATGGTGACATGCCCGCGCCGCACACCCGACAGATCGGCCACCTGGCCTTGCACCCGCGCCAGATCCGATCGCGTGGCCCGGAAATGCTGCAACAGGATTTCCCCCGCCGGGTTCAGGCGCACCCCGCCCGGCAAGCGTTCGAAAATCTCCGCCCCGAATTCCTGTTCGAAATTGTTGATGCGGCGGTTCAGGGCCGATGCGGTGATGTTCATATCCTCCGCCGCCTTGCGCATGGAGCTGGTCCTGGCCACCGCCTCGATCAATTCGAACGTCTTCAAGTGCTTCATCTGCATGCTCTTTCCAAAGGCCGGTGCGTTTTTTCGAACGGGTTGCTGAAATCATAGCAATTTCCGCGAACGCGAAAAACTGCATCCTTCTTCTCCAGAGGCTTCACGCAAAAGAAGAGGGGACCGCCATGTCGATCACCAGACGTCAATTCCTGGGTACCAGTGCCGCGCTGCTGGGCAGCCTGCCCTTCGCCCGCGCCATTCCGGCCCTTGCCGCGCCCGCCGATACGCTGGTAGCGGTCACGGGTCAGACCATCAACTCGCTCGACCTGCACCGGGTCGGCACCAATCGCGCCAGCTATCAGATCGCGGTCAACTGCTACGACCGGCTGGTGTCCTTCGGCACGAAGGAAGCGCCGGGCGGCGGGCTGAGCTATGATTATTCGAAGCTGGAACCGGAACTGGCCGAAAGCTGGACCATTTCCCCCGACGGGCTGACCATCACCTTCAAGCTGAAGCCGAACGCCACCTTCCAGGACGGCAGCAAGGTAACGGCGTCGGATGTGAAATGGTCCTTCGACCGCGCCGTGTCGGTGGGCGGCTTCCCAACCACCCAGATGCAGGCCGGCGGCCTGACCCGCCCCGACCAGTTCGAAGCAATCGACGATCTGACCTTCGCGGTGAAGCTGGACAAGCCGTCCAAGCTGTCCCTTCCCGATCTGGCCGTGCCGGTGCCATTCGTCATCAATTCCAAGCTCGCCAAGGCGAATGCGACCGAAAAAGACCCCTGGGCGATGGAATATCTGCACAAAAACACCATCGGGTCGGGCGCCTACAAGGTGGTGCGCTGGGATGCAGGGCAACAGGTCGTCTATCAGCGCTATGACGGCTGGGTCGGGGGGCCGAAGCCGGCGGTGAAGACCATCATCATGCGCGAAGTGCCGTCTTCGGCCACCAGCCGGGCGCTGGTCGAGCGTGGCGATGTGCAGATCGCCTTCGACATTCCCGACAAGGACGCGGCGGAACTGGCGAGCAAGGTCACCGTCTATTCCACCCCCGTCGAAAACTGCATCCACTGCCTGTGCATGAATTCGAATTTCGCGCCCTTCCAGGATGCGAATGTACGCAAGGCCGTGGCCTATGCCGTGCCCTATGAGGCGATCTTCAAGACCGCCGCCTATGGCCGGGGTACGGAACTGTCGGGTGGCTCGACGGAGATCACCGACACCGCATGGCCGCGCAAGATCCCCTATTCGACCGATCTGGCCAAGGCCAAGGAGTATATGGCGAAATCCGGCTTCGCCGGAGGGTTCGAAACCACGCTGTCGATTGCCACCGATCTCGCCTCCTGGATGGAGCCGGCGGCGCTGTTGATCCAGGAAGCGGTTGCCCAGATCGGCATCAAGACCACGATTGAGAAGATCCCCGGCGCGCAGTGGCGTACCGCATCCCTGGTCGAAAAGCGCCTGCCCTTCCATCTGGAAAACTTCGGCGGCTGGCTGAACACGCCCGACTATTACTTCTTCTGGGCCTATCAGAAGGGCCATCTCTTCAACTCCTCCAACTACTACAACGAGGAGGTGGAGAAGCTGACGAACGAGACGCTGCACATGGCGATGGATGATCCGGAATACGCCCCGAAGATCAAGCGCATGTTCGAAATCGTGCTGGATGACCTGCCGCGTATTCCGCTGTGGCAGCCGGCGCTGAACGTCGCGGTCAATGGCGCGGACGGCTATGAATTCTGGTTCCATCGCATGCTTGATGTCCGTACGCTGAAGCCGGCGGGGGCCTGAACCATGGCAAGACGGAGCACCGCCATAGCAATGCGCATCGCCCAGGCGGTGCCCGTCCTGATCGGCGTCGTCGTCATCAGCTTCGTGCTGACCCGCGCGCTGCCCGGCGACCCCGCCGTGCAGTTCGCGGGCTTCGCCGCCACGCCGCAATCGATTGAGGAAACCCGCGTCAAGCTGGGGCTGGACAAACCCTTGCCGGAACAGTTCTTCCTGTATGTCGGCCAGCTGTTGCAGGGCGATCTGGGCCAGTCGCTGTCTACCGGCCAACCTGTGACCACGGAACTCGCCAGCCGCCTGCCAGCCTCGCTGGAACTGACATTGACTGCGCTCATCCTGTCCTGCGCCATCGCCATACCGCTGGGCGTGCTGGCGGCGACACGACCGGGAAGCTGGGTCGACCAACTCTGCCGGGTGCTGGTCACGGCGGGGGTTTCCCTGCCCACCTTCTTTACCGGCATCGTTCTGATCTATGTATTTTACTACCTGCTTGGAATAGCACCGTCGCCGCTGGGCAGGCTGGACTTCATCTATCTGGACCCGCCCAGGGTAACCGGCTTCTTCCTGATCGACACGCTGCTGGCGGGCGACCCGGAAACCTGGTTCGGCGCGCTGAAGCAGCTGATCCTGCCGGCGACCACGCTGGCGCTGTTCACCCTGGCGCCCATCGCCCGCATGACCCGGGCCGCCATGCTGTCGGCCCTGTCGGCCGACTACATCCGTACCGCCCGCGCGGCGGGGTTGGGTTCGGCCAAGGTGCTGTACGGCTATGCCTTCCGCAACGCGCTGCTGCCAGTGGTCACCACGCTGGGCATGGTGTTTTCCTTCGTGCTGGGCGCGAATGTGCTAGTGGAAAAGGTCTTCGCATGGCCCGGCATCGGCTCCTTCGCGGTGGAGGCGCTGGTGGTTTCCGACTACGCCGCCGTGCAGGGCTTCGTGTTGTGCATGGCGGTTTTGTTCGTGGTGCTGAACCTGATCATCGATCTGGCCTATTCCGTGATCGATCCGCGCTTCGGGACGGATGCAAAATGACCGATACTGCCATTCCCCAGACGCCCACGCCCAAGCGGTCTTCCGGCAATCTTGGCCATATGCTGTATGTGCTGAAGGAAAACCCGGTCACGGCGCTGGCCTTCGGCATGTTCGCCTTCTTTGTCGGCTCGGCCCTGGTCGGACCCTGGCTGGTACCCTATGACCCGCTGGCGACGAATTCCGCCATGGCGCTCAGCCCGCCCTCCCTCTCTCACTGGTTCGGAACCGATAGTCTGGGCCGCGACGTGTTCAGCCGGGTGATCGTGGCGACCCGGCTCGACCTCATCATCTCCGTCGCCGCCGTTGCGCTGTCCTTCGTCATCGGC